>OMGQ01000012.1_pt1 | contig 292353 bp, 241 predicted proteins | sample 1646071 | NCBI WGS metagenome assembly OMGQ01 (sample SAMN05578585, study PRJEB25193) | human gut metagenome | biome: Human Microbiome; feature: human-associated habitat; material: feces | host: Homo sapiens | place: USA:Birmingham
AACAGAATTTAGAAAGGAGGCGGCGCTTCCTCCCCTGCATAAATGCAGGGGTTTCCGCGCCGAATTTCTATGAACTGTGGTTCGGACTGACGTGTCGACTGATGCAAGCACCATCGAGCAAACGTCTGCTTGAGATTCAATCCAGACTGGAGCAATGGTCGAAAGACTTGAATATCGTCTCGTTTGACGGGAAAGCGGCAGGCGTGGCCGCTAGGTTCAACTCTACTCTGGTACTGCGAGGTCGGATTCTGCAACAACCGGATATGTTCATCGCCGCCCAAGCGATTGCAAACAACCTGGTTTTGGTTTCACACGATCACCGGGCATTCGAAGGGCTTCAAAAAGAAGGTCTGCTTTGGGAAGATTGGTGTGCACGGTAATCTCATTACCGTGTTGTTCCGAGCTGGCAACATTCGAGTTTTATGAGCGTGGAAATGGCAACCTCGCAAACCTGCGGTTTTGCGTTGTCGCCATTTCAGACTACAGGCGCTTTAACTGCACTGTTCTTCACAGTTTGATTTTTCAGCCAACCGTTTTCCAAAATTAAGCATTCAGAAGGCTAGTCCCAATTCTTTCTGCCGTCATCATGGCCTTGCAGAGCGCTTCATTCGGAACCAAAGGTTGCTCGAAGGAGGCGATGATCACCTTGGCATCTTCTCTGCCGAGAACGAACCTTTCGTTGCGCTCGATAACAGAGCAAGCGGCCTCAAGTGCCGCTTTTCTAATGAAGGCAGACAAAGACACACCTTCGTAGGATGCCGCCAACAGCAACACCTCTTTGTCCTCCGCTCGAAGCCGATATTGAGCTCGTTTCATCGCAGAGGCGCTGCCACTCATTGTTATCGCCCGGAACTTCCATTATCTGTATTCTGACTGCTATACGCCTTGCTTGTCCGATTCCTGCGCAATTAATCCGTCCGGCCCTTCGTTTGTGAAGAGTTCAAGCGCGATCGACTCCACGCGTTTGTCAAACGGAAAACAATCGTCCCAATCGCGCATGACGCCGAGCTCGCCGCGCAGCATTTCTCGGATTTCGTCGTCCGTCAGATGTTGGGCAGAATTCCGACTCAACAGATTGCTGCGGATGATGAACGACTTATCTGTCTTGAGCTCGTCCACAACGGCTTTGGGCAAATCTCGGCGTTCGGAGAGTTCGCGGCGAACATCAAACGACTTGCTTTGCGCAAGCCGCGTGAGCAATTCCTCCTGAATACCTTGCTCGTTCCAATACGCCAGAGACGAGTGAACCGATACCGGCAGCCAGAAAATCGGCTCGTTGGGATCAATTTCGGGTGCATTGGTTCCACTGTCAACTTTGACAAAACCGATGGCGAATACGTACTCGCCGATGCGTCCGTACGGGTTCGTGCAGGAAAGATTCTCTCGGCGACGCAGATGGGCCGTCTTCGGTGCAACGAAGTCGTTTTCTTCGATTCTTATCCGCAGCTCCTCGAGCGTCTCCCTCAGATCTCCATCGGGATCGTTGGCAAACGCTTCGACAAAAGTCTTGAGCTTGTCAATGACTCCGGCCTCAATCATGTCCTCCGAGAAACCGCTGAAGTGCACAAGGTTTTGGAACAACTGAGACTTGATCGCCTCATCGCGCTTGACGAAGGCGATGAGCTCTTCAACATTGAGCTTGAAAAGGTTCTCAGGATTCTTTGCAAGCACGTTGCAGACATCGAACCCGTGATCTTTGGCAAGCAGTCGCACGGCTTCTTCGGAAAGACCGTGACCGGCAGCGGCAATCTCGCGCATCCAGAAGTCGGCGTGTCGAGCCAGGCGATCAAAGAATGCGGATGCCTCTTTGACAACGATTGAGGCCGCGTTCTTGTTTTGCACTCGCGACATCAGACTGCCGGCCTTTTCGGTCTTGAGCGGGCATATGAAGAAGTCCTCGAGCGTATCGAGCGAAAGTTTCCCCTCTTTTCTGCGGCCGCCGAACAGTGCAAGCAAAGACACCGACTCGAGCTTGTCGGCAAGTTCGTAGAAATTGTGATGCCTGACTTTGCGAAGCATGAATTCACGCGGGAAAAATCCCATTTCTTGTCTCCTTGCTGCCGCTCGTTTGGCAGCCAAAGTTCGTTTTGCGGTTACCTTCAGGACTCCGGGGCAGATGGACTGAACTGCTGATATCCCCTGAAGATCGCCAAAGACCGCTGGCCGAGGCGTTCGGCCTCCTGCAATCCCCAAGTCATAAAATCGGCCGCCGCCTGTCTGTCAGCCGGCACGACCGGCGTTTCGGCAATGCGGGCAAGACACACCAAGAGATCTCGCATTCTCCCGGCGTAGAACTCCTCGAGCGGATAGTTACTCGCGGGCTTGAATATTCGTTGTTCGCGAGCAGTTTCAAGCCAGTCGGCAACCAGATCCGCCAATTTCGGATAACGATCTGCCATAGCGAGCAATTTCTGCTCATTGTTGGCAATCAGCCATCCGCGCTGGCCACCTCTCAACGTGACGTGAAACGCACCGCGATAGGTGCCGTTTTCTTCGTCGCAAAAGACGTAGCTTCGCCATATGTCCTTACTGAAGCCCCCGGTACGAACGGGCGTGGAGAAGACGTCGAAGCCTGAGGGCGAGCATTGTTTTCGGCAGTATTCGTGCATGATCGAAAGTGCCTTGTTGACCATGAAGTCAGTACACGACGCAAAGTCGCGAATCGACTGTGCAACCAGTTCGTGATCAGACGTTTCTCGGCACTTGAGCAAATCCTGAATGCCTTCGGAGCAATGACAGACGGCGTTGAGCAACGAAAACGGATTGCCGCACTTGTCCGCTTTGAAGGTTTTGAGGCATCCCCAATAATCGTCGCGGTCTTCGTCCTCGTCACTATCCCACAGGCAGGCGGCTCGGTTTAAGTCGTAATAGTCAAGAGCTTCGTAGAGCTCAAGCGCCTGCTTTTGCTTGTCATACGGGAAACGAACCAGCACGTCGTGCTCTTGGTCTCCTTTCCTGCAATAGAGAACCAGATAGAAATCGGTACGCGGTTTCCCATCCGCAGTGATAACCGGATATTCCGCTTCAACACGATCGAGCGTAACCATGATGCCGTGCAGGTCGAATTGGCGCTCACGGAAGTCTTCAGCTTTGAGGTTTAACCCTTCGATGAGATGCTTCTCGGGCTCGCCTTTGCAATTGAATGCATTCACTGTGTCGTCAATGTCGGTGCACGAATCCATTTGTCTTTTCCGGCTGTGCCGGCTCCTCTCTTCTCATAACCGTTCGCTTGCATGAGCTGACGGTGTTCAAACATTTCGTTGACGGAGATCGTAAGAGTGGATGCGACAGACTGCGTCGCATTGCAACGAAAAAAGCGAAAAGGAAAAACAATTGCACATCAGTTGATCAACGAACGCTCCATGCGTCAATCGTTGACGCACCTAGACCTATTCTGCACTTGTCGAATTTCACGAAATAAATAATGAGAAAGTGCAGTATGTCTGATCGCGCCACGTCTTTGAACCTGAACAATTCCAACATCGGGCACTCCGTCGTCAACCTTTGGATGCTGCGATTGCTGTGCAACGGTGACTTGTGGGCAAAAGTAGCCCGCAACGACATGTACTCCCACGACGCCTTGCCGAAGTTCTTCTGGGGACTCAAACTTCGTCGTCACCTGCATCTGGGAGCATTGATTCTCAACAATGAGAAGTTCTTGGGAACCGGCTCCGTCAAAGACATCAAAGCGTTTACAGACGTCGAGATGGAACTCGATGAGGATGCTGTCATTGCTCCCGAAAAGCGCATCCGATATTTGATCGAAGAAGTCTGGCCTCAATACAACTTTATCGACGGATTGATGCCATTCCTGACGGTGCAGCCCCGTCATCCGGAGACCATCGGCGCATACTGTCGCCCTTTTCTCGGCCATCCGTTTACCGCCAAGTTGTTGGAAAACGGCATGCCGCGTGCCTTGAGCCGTGAACTGCGATATTTGGAATCGGCCTGCTCCGACGAACTCTCCGCTTTGCCTGAAGCCTTTGCCGCCAACCTTCGTCTGCTTCAGGAGAACTTCAAGCTCTCGGATCTGGAAACCCGCATTCTCGCCTTCGTCTACTGTGCCCGTGATGTGAAGCTCGTCAACCAACTGCTGTGCGATCTGTTCGACTACGGAGAGCAAGGCATGACACTCGTCATCGATACGCTCTCTCTGGCTCTGAACGCTGATCGCGAGGACGTCAAGAAGGCCCTTGCCGCCGAAGGAAAGCTTGTTTCCATCGGTCTTCTGGATTACGGTGAATCGGGCGACGAATTTTGCGAGCAGATTGTTCCGGGTGCCGTGCTGTCTCCTTCAACCTTAAGCGTGAAACTGTCCTTGTCCAAATTGCTGCAGGAGTCGTTTTTGCCGGCACCCGAACCGACCTTGAGCGTCGAACACTTTCCGCATCTGCCGATCGTAAGCCGCGTGCTTCTTCCCTACCTCAAGTCTGCCGTAGCCGGCGAACGCAAAGGCGTCAACATTCTCTTTTACGGACCTCCGGGCAGCGGCAAAACGGAACTGACGCGCGTCATTGCCAAGGAACTGGGGCTCACCGGTTACGAAGTGCAGTTCGCCGAAAAGGAAACGCGAAAGAAAGAAGAGCGTACCTCGCGACTGAAGTTCTGGAAGGCTGCGGGCAACGTCCTTTCGCAAACCAACACCAATCTTCTGGTAATTGACGAAGCCGAAGACGTCTTCAACGACTTGGGATCGTTCTTTTTCAGCGGACGCACCAACAAGGGAGAAATCAATCGCCTTCTCGAAGAAAATCCGGTCGTCACGCTTTGGACCGCCAATTCGATTCACCACATCGATCCGGCCATGCTGCGGCGCTTCAATATGGTGATTGAGGTAAAGTCACCTGGGCTTGCCTACCGACGCGAGATGATCGACAAGGCGTTTGATCACCGACTCTCGAAGGGCACGACGGAGAGGCTTGCCTTGACGGAAAACTTGTCGAGCGCCGTGATTCGATCGATTTCGGACATCGTCCGTGAAACCGGCAAAACATCCGAGTCTCCTTCTGAGGACGAGATCATCGAGATGGCCGACCAGATGCTCAAGGCACAGCACATGGGGCGCGTGGTTGACAACAACACGCTGTTGCCGGAGCTCTACGAGCCTCAGTTTGTCAATTCTGAGTTGGATCTCGAAAATCTGCTCGAAGGGCTGCGTACTGCCGGCTGCGGGCGTCTTTGCATCTACGGGCCTCCGGGGACGGGTAAGTCTGCTTATGCGGCGTACGTTGCTCGGGAACTCGGCATTCCGCTGATGCGCAAAACCGGCGCAGAACTCACGAGCTGCTACGTGGGCGTGACGGAAAAGCTCATTGCCGACGCCTTTGAGACGGCGCAGCGCGACGGTGCTCTGCTTTTGCTCGATGAGGTGGATTCGTTCCTTCGTGATCGCCAGGCGACTCGGTACAGCTGGGAAATCGCGGCCGTCAACGAAATGCTGGCTCAGATGGAACGCTACGGCGGTTACTTCATTGCGACCACCAACCTCAAGGACGACCTGGATCCGGCTTGCCTGCGGCGTTTTGATCTGAAAACGAAGTTTGACTACCTGCGCCCCGAACAGGCCGTGGCGATGGCCAAGGCTTATGCGGGCAAGCTTGGGTTGACTGATGGCGTCGAAGCGCTTGACCGTGTGGCCGACTTTGGGAATCTGACGCCCGGAGACTTTGCGGCCGTGGGCCGTCAGGCGGCGTTCAGGAAACTTTCCGGGGCCGAGGATTTTGTCGAGCGTTTGGCTGTCGAGTCGAACTTGAAGGCTGCAGGGATGGGAAATCCGAAGCGGTGGATTTTGTAGTGGTTGATGTTGGTTGATGCAAGTTAATCTAATAATGCTTGAGTTTCTTACATCAACTAACACGCATGACTGAGCAATCACCCGGTTTACTGACGAGTGCGAGCTTTTCCTTACAGAGCCTGATCTGGACGAATCACTATGGAACAAACAGGTCTCTGTTACGCATCAAAGACTTGCCACGAGCTCGCGACGGCTCGACTCCATTCTCCTCTCACCAACTCGGCAAGGCCGTCATGATGTCTCGGGAAGTAGAATGCTCGCACCTTGTTTCGGAAACGCCATGTCGCTTGCCTACGTTCCACTTCATTTACTACGACGCACTTTCGTTGCCGCTACCTGTGCGCTCGTCGGATCTTTCGTCTCCCCGGCCTCATTCGCCTGGGACCTGACGATCCTGCACGTTAACGATGTGCATTCGGCGGCGGCCGGCGTCAATGACCGCGGCCCCGTCTACGACGACACCAACGCAGTGGGCGGACTTGCACGCGTTACGGCGCTCGTAGCCGACGAGAAAGCAAAAGCGAAGGTCCAAGGCAAAGCCGTGCTGGCGCTCGATGCCGGCGACTTTTGGCAGGGGACTCACTTTTTCAGAACGGGCGGCATGCCTTGGGCTCGGGAAGCCATGCGGCGAATGCCCTGGGACGCGGTCACACTCGGCAACCACGAATTCGACCTAGGATGCAAAACACTTGCCCGGTATGTGAAGGCCCTTCCCTTCCCGGTTCTCGCCGCGAATCTTGAAAAGAATCCCGCCTGCCCGCTCTCAACCGCGCCGCTTCCTGCAACCGTCGTAAAGGACTTTAATGGAGTCAAGGTCGGCATCATCGGTCTGGCCAACGATGAAGGCAAAGACATTTCCGAAGCCTGTCCCGAAACGAATTTTGCCGATCGAGCTGCGGCGCTTGGACGTGCCGCGGCGGAACTTGAAAAAGCGGGCGTGACGCACATCATCGCAGTGACGCATGTGGGCTACGAGTCCGATCAGGCGCTTGCCCGCGCGGTACCTGCTATCGACGTGATCGTCGGAGGCCACACCCACAGCGTTCTCGGGGATCATCCGCATTCAGAAGGCCCCTACCCGACTGTAATTCCGCATGACGACGGTTCACAGACGCTCGTGGTGCAAGCGGGTCGTTCAACGCGCTATCTCGGACGTCTCACGGTTTCTTTTGACGATGCGGGCCGCATCGTGCAGTTTAAGGGCGACCTCGAAGAACTCGTACCAAGCCTTCGTCGAGACAAAGCGATGCACGAATTCGTTGTTCAGTCGCTTGAGGCCATTCGCACCGATCAGGAACGTTTCGTGGGCGTCAACACGTCGTCCATTCCCGACGGGCTCGATCCTTGTCGAGAAGGCGACTGCCTCTCGGGCATGGCAACCGCCGACGCGTTTCTCGCTTGGGGTCGCTCACGAGGTGCGGTAGCGGCAATTTTGAACGGCGGTGCCATACGGGCCGCTATGCCCATCGGTCCCGTCACCTACGCCGATCTTCTCGACATTCATCCGTTCGGGAACCGTATTCAATTGGCCGACGTCTCGGGCGCGGTGCTTCGGGAGGCTCTCGAACACGGCATCTCGGAACCCGATGTGATCGGCCCGAGAGTCCTGCAGACCGCGGGGCTTCGCTATCGACTGAATCCTGCTGCCCCCATAGGTCAACGCATTGAATCCGCTGAAATACTCACGGAAAAAGGAACCTGGGAGTCGATTCTTCCCGAGAACGTCTATCGCATCGTCACGATCTCCTACCTTCTGGGCGGAGGCGACCATTTCTCGATGCTCGGGCAACAAGCCAAGATTCTGGAAACCGGTCCACTGGAAGTCGACGTTCTTGAAGCCTATCTTCATGAAAAACAGGACCGGGACGATCATCTGCCCACGCCTGTACCAGGGCGGATCATCGGGATGCCAGTCCGTTGAGGTTAGGCAAAAACAAGTGGTTCAGGTACTTTTCGCATCGGAAGGTCACTGTACTGACCGAGAATCTTCTTTGTTCGCGGCAGACTTCTTGTAGCTTGATTGTCATTTACCTGACTTAGCAACATTGCTCTTCTTTCAACGGATCCAGCTGTTGAGCCAATAAACACATGGTCCTCAGAAGTGGAAGTTCCTCTTATTTTTGAAGCAAATTCAAAACAGGTACAGCAATCAAGGTGCACACCATCGCAAAGATGGCTACCAAACAACCGGCTCCGTCCGGATCGGAAGAGTCGCTTATTAGCTTGGTCATCAGGAAAAAACACAAACTGCCAATCACCGCCAAAAGGGCAATTCCTGCCCACCCCCATAAAAACATAATCAGAACAAAAGTGACCAGTGTCGACATACAGCCTCCTCTGCGCATTCAGAAGGCTGTTATACGCCCTGATGCGTCCGACACTGTCGCACTCAGATTCAGGCAACAGCGATCTGCATTTGTCGACTCGATCCTCAAACTGTTTTCCGGTTTGACTATCTGCGCCCCTGGTAAGCTGGGTTTGACTGAAGAGATTGACCGGCTTGAGCTCGTGTCTGACTTTGGGAATTTGACGCTCGGTTACTTTACGGCCATGGGTCGTCAGGCGGCATTCAGAAAGCTTGCGGGAGCTGAGGTTTTGTAGCGAGACTTGAAATCAAGTCGAATCTGAAGGCTGCCGGGACGGACAATACGAAGCGGTGGATTTTGTGATGGGTAGCGTGGGTTGACGCAAGTTATTCAAAGAATGTTTGATTTTCTTGCATCAACCAACGCACAACGCCAGAGTGGACGCAAGGTTTGTTGACTAATCGATGAGGCTCTTTCGTACAATGAGAGATAAATTAGACTAGCCAAAGAAGCAAAGCCTTAATTCAGAATACACAATACGGGTTTATCAAATAAATTGCGCATTTTTATGGCCCCCTTTTTTGCCATGAAAACCAGGCGAGTATGCAATAAAGCGAGCTGGATCAACAGAAATAGAGTTATCCTTTCGTCTTTACCCTTCAGATGATTGTTGCCCTTGAAGATTGCATTGCTTGGAAAGAGCAATAAAAAAGATAGAATATCAACCAAACCAAAATTGGCTCAGACAATTCAGGCTGAACCTACTCTTGGCGTTTCACGAACCGAACAAAGCAAAGAACACAGTAAATGCCATGGCTAACCCGACCCTCTTTCTTGCTGGAAGTATCGTGCAACTCATTGAAGTTCCGGAACAAACTGGAACGATTATTTCTGCAGAACCCAAGATAAGAGGTTCAAAAATCAGGCAGCAAGTTCGATGGAGTAACGGTCAAGTTGAGTACGTCAATATCGCCACACTCGCTGCAGTTCAAGATACGCCCAAATCAGATGAAGATCTGATCATCGAGAGACAATTCGGCAAATGTGTGAATTTCAAGGATTCTCTGATCCACCATCGTCTAAGTGGATCCCTTGAGGACATGGTCTATAGCTTGAATTTGACAAATACGGAATTTTATTCCTATCAATTTAAGCCGCTTTTAACTTTCTTTGACTCTTTCAACAAAAGTCTTCTGATTGCCGATGAGGTCGGTCTTGGTAAGACCATCGAAGCCGGCCTTATCTGGACCGAACTGACCATTCGCGAAGGTACTCAGAGACTGGTCGTCGTCTGTCCAGCTGCACTGTGTGAAAAATGGCAGAACGAATTGCTTTCTAAATTTGACATTAAAGCCCAAATTGTTGATGCCAACGAACTGCATAAAGCAATTATCGAAATTACCACGGGCCAGATCCGATCGGGCTATTACATTATTAGTTATGAAGGCCTTCGTCCCCCTAAGGGCTGGAAAGATTGGACACCTCAGGAAACGGACAGGAACGCAAGAGCAAGGCTTGCTTCTTATTTGAACTCTGCTGAGCCACACGGCGACACTTTTCAGATGTTGATCGTTGATGAAGCTCACCGTCTGCGAAACGAGCACAGTCAGCAGCACAAGGCTGTTGCCGCACTCAGAGAATTTGCCGAAAACGTGCTTTTCCTGTCAGCAACGCCCATTCAGACCGGCAATGACAATTTATTTGCACTACTAAACATCCTCGACCCCAGCACATACCCCTATCCGGAGACGTTGGATGCCGTGATCCGCATGAACGAGCCATTAATCGAGCTCGAGGGCCTCATTGCCCAAAGCACCATCTCTACGGAAGAGTTGAAGCATCGCCTTCAGATCATCAAAGACAAAAGACTGCAATACGGCTTCGATGTTTCTGAAATTGACTTTTTGCTCAATGAAGATGTCAGCAACCACAAGCTTAAGGACAATGTGTTCCGTGTTGATCTGATTAAAAGGATTAACAGATTGAACCCGTTGAACCGCATGATGACGAGAACTCTCAAAAGAGATGTTCAAGAACGTCGTGTTGTGCGAAACCCGAAGACGCTTACCATTAAACTTTCTGAAGGCGAACGTCAATACTATGATGAGGTCACAGCCTCCGTTAGGAGATTTTGTGAAAGCCGTGAACTTCCGGTTGGCTTCATCCTAACGTTCTCGCAACAAATGATGTCGAGCTGTCTGCCCGCTTCTCTTCAGTACTGGGCTCGTCTCACGCGGTGTGACAACGACACATTTAAGGAGCTCTCGGACGAATTTTTCGATGAAAGCGACAATGGAGAGGACGTTGAACTCGGTCCCATGCTTCGTGAGCTTAACCACGTCGCCAAAAAATACATCAATACCCTGGGAATGCTTCAGGAAGACACGAAATTCAATTGTCTTCTGGAAACGATCAAGAAACAGTTAACCGCTGAAGGCTCTAAAAAAGTCATTGTCTTTTCGTTCTACAAGACAACACTCCGATATCTGGAAGCCAAACTACGACAACACGGAATTCGAGTTGCCCGAGTTGACGGTAGCATTCATCGATCCGACAGGTACAAGATTGTTGAAGACTTTTCCAATGACCAATACGATGTCATGCTCTGTTCTGAAGCGATGGCTGAAGGCATTGACTTGCAATTTGTTGACTGTCTCGTCAACTACGATCTCCCCTGGAACCCAGCCAGAATCGAACAAAGAATTGGGCGCATTGATCGTATCGGTCAGAAGTCTCCTTCGATTAAGATCTTTAATTTTATCTACAAGTCTACGATTGAAGAGCAAATTCATCAGCGCTTATTGGAGCGCCTGGCAGTTTTCACGTCTGCTCTTGGTCTCGCTGAGGATGTTCTCGGGGCTCAAATTGACACTCTAACCAAAAATCTTTTTTCTAAGACACTCACAAAGGCTGAAGAAATAGCTGAAATTGAACGAGCTGCCATAGCTATTGAGAATTGCCGAAAACAGACAGAAGAAGCGAAAGGCAACTCCATCATCTTCGACCTTATGAATGGTCAAATTGATGACATTCAAAGATTACAGCGTTACGTTACAGGTGAAGACCTTCTTGAGTACGTAAAAGGTTTTTGCCGACTCGATGAAGGTAATTCGCAATTGTATCTTGAGTCGAAAGACCTATATAAACTTGAATTATCGTCGAAAGCCAGAATTCAACTTGAGGCATATTTGACTGCAAATTCCAAAATCCTCGAGCCAACAAATATATTGTCAAATCCGAAACTTAAACTTAAATTTGTAAATAAGAAGGGGCAAGAATCTCTTGAGATTGAAAGAGTTACACAAACTCATCCGCTCATTAAATTTATTACCCACTGGATACAAACGCAACAGAAATCTGAGAACAAGAACAAAACGTGCGCTATCTCATTGCAGAAGTCACGAACCGGTTCTAAGGCATTGGATGAAATTCCAGACGGGACCTATTTCTTTAGGTGCCAGCTTTGGTGCATCCTCTTTGACGGATTCGGTAGAAGAAAAGCAAAAGTCGGCTACGTCGCCATCAATTCTGAAACAGGAAACGAACTGACGGATGAACAGTCTGAGTTTCTTGTATCCAATGCCGTTCGTTTCGGACAAGATTTGAAAAACTATCGCAACTTGCCGGATGATGAAATGACCCAAGATGCGGTTGAGGACACGGAGGATTTGCTTGCCGAGAAACGCAACGAATACGTTACCTCAGTTCGACAAGCTGCAGAACAAGAAGCACTGACCAAGAAAAGCACAAATACTCAAAAGCTCGTCTATTCCAAGCAGGTCTTCGCAGAACAAATGCAAAAGTTTGATGATGAGGAAAAACGTGGAGTACCCGGTGTTCAAGGTCGTCGGCAAGCTGTGAAACTCCGTTTTGAGAAAAAGTTTAAAGAGCTCGAAAACAATATTGCCCGAGCAGAGCAATCCATGACTATTCGTAAAGTCGAGCCAACAACAATAGCCCTTGGCTTCATTGAACTCTCAAAGGAAGACTGACGTGTCTTGGTTGAAAAAATTTCCGTCCTTGTTGCAATTGTTTGGCCTTCGAAAAAAGGCCGGCAAGGAGAATGTCACTCAGTCTTCCCCTGCTGCGGACTCACCCTCGTCCGCAGCCAGTACTCCTCCCGTGCAAGAGAGCTCTACTCGCCACACCGAAGTCGGCGCTGCCGGCAACAACGATGAATGTCAACAAAGCTCAGTAAAAGTGGATTCCGATCAACCCACTCAGGTTAAAGAAACCAGCAAGACAACAAAGAAAAGGACGTTTAACCGTAAAACCCGCCGCCAAACTGCAACCGTTCCGGCAAGGAGGCTTGAGCGGCGAACGAGCGTTGACACCAACAAGACCATCGAACCAGAACCCGGCGAATACATTCAAGAAATCGTTGAGGATGCGAAATTTGTCTTTAGCTCATCCGGCAATAGCGACAAGTACACACTCGCAGCGAACGAGTACGAAGGCATCGACTCTCGATTCGATGACGATAGTCAGACCGAAATCAAGCTAGGCCTTGATGTCGGGACGTCCAGCGTTAAGTGTGTGATCAAGCAAGGCCCCAACTTCACGGCTATCCCCTTTTTGCTTGGCAAGGGAATCAATGCCTATTTGCTTCCGACGGTTCTCTACAAAAAGGGAAACGGGATGTACACGCTCGATCCCGCTTACCCCGCTTTTCGCTCATCGTTAAAGCTAGACCTGCTCAACAACCCCGATAATGAAGAAGCTCGTCTTTGCATGTTGATCTTTCTCGCTCTCGTATTGAGGCAGGTTCGGGGATGGATTTTCGAGAATCTTTCCAAGTACAACGGCAAAACTATTGCATGGGAATGCGTTATCGGTTACCCCTCTAACGACGAAGATGAACGCATCGCAAACATCTGGAAGGAGCTCATCTACAGAGCCTGGTTCTTGTCTGAACACGAAGGCCACATCACGACCCGCGTTGCCGATGAGTATTTCCAACGTGACCTCGAGGAGCTCGACGAAGAAATCGCCTATGACTACTTCCAAAGCGTTCCTGAGGTCTGTGCTGCTGTTGCCGGCTTTTTACGCAATCAGCCAATTCGCGACGACTTCAAAGGTAACTACACGCTTGTGGACATTGGTTCGGGCACGGTCGATGCCTCGTGTTTTTCTTTCACTCGCTCTCCGACCGAATATCAATACGTCCGATCTCTATACAGTCTTGAAGTTCAGCCGCTCGGTACGACCACTTGCCACCATCGTCGACTTGACTGGCTCAGAGCGTTGGTTATCGAGGCCAAAGAATCGGAAGAGTTTGAGCCCATTGCTGACGAATGGTTCGACAGACTCAAACAAGATTTGAATACGGAAGAAGCCAAAACGCTCCTGTCGCCTCTGAAGGATTCATGCCGCGCGTATTACCAGGGAATCGAAATTACCGCCGTCAGCCCCTCCGTTGATCGCAAGTTTTCTAAAAAACTGACTGAGTTAATTGGGCGCGTCCGACACAAATGCATGACCGACCATTTCCTGACTTGCCAGGACGTCGCCAAAATGCCTGTCTTCTTCTGCGGAGGTGGCGCCCGGTCGAAGTTTTATCGGGATGCCTTCCTCTACAAACACAAGAATATTTCGTGGCTGCGTCCCGAAAGGATCATTGAGTCTGATGCCATCTCGGACCTTCAAGAAACGATGACGACTCCAATCCTTAGAGAAGATTACGATCGCCTTCTTGTGGCTTATGGGCTTTGCGCTGAAGAGGCGCCGAAGTCAATCGAGGCAACGCACCTCGAAAGCGAACAATCTACAGGCTTCCAGGACCGGTACATTTCGAAGGACGATATCTGAGCTGGAGGATTCTAAAGGCGTTTCAGGCAACGCAAGCAAAACGACATCCAGTTCAGCAACGATAGAAATGAATATACAGGACACTCGAAAATACCGTGGCAACAGCTCAACTATGACAAAACATACTTAAATAGCATGTGCCATCAGCAGACTTTGAAAAAACTACAATTACGCAAACAATCCAAAGCAGAGACAGTTAGATCAGATCTAAAAATATAATAAGCACCAGAATTAACTAATTTTTTAACCCATTTCAAGTTAGATTTTACTAAAAATTCATTAACACCAACCATCAAAACACATCTATCGGATAGTTTAATAGTAGTTAAATGAAATGAGACAGGTAGAATCACTACTAGAGCAAACAAATGTCGTTTGTCAAGCAAAAAAGCTCATTGAGCAAACCTATAATCCTTTGCTTGCCCCAAGGTTCTCACCCGTAAGGCTGTTCCATCCGCAAGAGCCCGATTTATCACGCATCTTGGCTGAATTATTAGATCCACGCGGAACTCATGCCCAAGGGTGCCTCTTTCTTGATGCCTTTATTAGGGAGCTTGTGCTGAATCCTGCAAACATTATGTCGCCGCAAATATCAGAACATAATTGTGCAGACATACCCAAATTGACAAGTCATACTCAAGTAGATACAGAATACTCAACATCGGACGCTGGTCGATTTGATATTATTCTGCGCGATCAAACAACTAAGTCCGTCGTAGTGATCGAAAATAAACCCTGGGCCTCCGACGGTAACAATCAACTTCTTCACTACGCCAATCATCTAGCCAAATCAAGCGGAGATAGCCGCCTTAATTGGCTTATTGTTTATCTCAGTGATACCGAGCCATCCATCAATTCAATCGATCTATCACACCCTTATCGGAAGCACATTGTCAGATTGGACTTTGTTCAGCTTGGCAATTTATTATTAAACTCGTCAAAACTTGCTCAAGCACCTTCTGTTCGCTCCTTTGTTGAAAGTTTTGCTAAATACCTTTTTTACGATATTGCGGGTAAACCTGAAATGACAGATTCAACCATACTTTCTTTGGCATGCAGACCAGAGAACATTGAAGCAACAAAGCTGCTTTACGATGCCTACCCCAATTTGCTGAATTTAGCATGGAAGACTTTCAGCGACACGCTTAGTGAGCTAAGTCAAGATATCTGGAAGGGTAGAATTTGTGTTAAAACAAAGGGCGATCCTTTGAAACGTTTTAGCTATATCGAATTTGCTCCATCCGCCGGAAATTCGGTTTGGGCTATAGGATTTGAGGCCCAACAACCAAGGCTTCAATCGCAAGTATGGGGAGTCTATTTTCTTAATCCAAAAGATTTTCCTAAAGGACACCCTCTCCGTGCACAGCTTCAGGAATTGTTTAATCAAACCTTTGGGAGTGCCCAAGAGTCTAACTGGTGGCCCTGGTACAGATGGGGAAAAGATGGACAAGACGAAAGCAACACTGAACAATTTTTTCCCAGCAATCTTGAAGAATCGCAATGGCTTCAAATGATGTTAGAAGGTAAGCCAAATCTTTTGACTTCTCTTATGCTCGATAAAGTGAAAAAGATTTTTCCTGTAGCAGGAGAATGGCCCTGCGACAAGGTTCACATCTTTAGTGGAGAACTGTAAATTAAATTGAGGCTAGCGCACGGAAAAAAACTAATGGATTCAACAGGCCGAAATTGAATTTATCGAACAAAACCAACAGAAATAGAGTATGCCGGCCCCTCCGTTCGGGACGGCCGGCTCACTCACATCTCGTGGCGGCATCCTTCAAGAGTTATCGAGTCTGATGCCTTCTTGGACCTTAGAAGCGATGACGACTCCGATCTGTAGAGATAATTGCGGTCACCTTCTGTGTCTTACGGGATTTGAGGGGAAGAGGTATCGAAGTCATTTGCAGCAACGCACTTCGAAAGCGCGCGATCTACGGGCTGCCAGGATTGGTACATTTCGAAGGACGATATCAGAGCACTGGTTGCCGCTGCTAGCTCTATTCAGGCCTGCCGAGTGACGCAACATCGAGTTCAGACGAACTTGGCTTCCTCCATGACACGAGCGGCTGCCAAGTTGCTCAAGAGACGGATAGTCGGCGCCGGATCAGCACGGAAGTCTGCAAACCCGCCGTCCGCAATCTTCGACCGCGGCGGGTTTACTTATGTCCTCAGGAGTCAATAGCAGGAACGCGCCTCCCTGTCTTAAATCAAACTCCAGCTTCTTATCCGACGACAAAGCATCCAACGATAGTGCGATTAAGGCCGCCCAATGGCGATTCATCGTGCGTGAAAACGCCCGTGAAATAAGGCGCTACGGCGTGTTGCCCCATCTCTTGGTTTGGTCTGCTGTCAAGTTGCCGAAACCTGCCTGACTTCTTTTTTGGGGCCACAAGAACCCTTGCCAGTGCGTGGGTGCAATGGCAAAAACTTTCACTAACCGAGCTGAACCAAGTGTCTGTTCGTGGTGCCCGACGTCGTCAACCATCTCAGAGTTCGTTACGTTATCAACAGAAGAAAGCGTTGAACGTTCTTATTCGACCTGTTTATCGTCATGACCGCATTGGCGAATGCGGCACTTCTGACGTGGCCATGATAGGGATCCGAACCTCTGCTCCTTTGTTTGCTCGCGACGCAAAAATACGTCAAAAACCCTGACAGGTTTAGCAGAGGCCGGCGTAATCGGTTTTACATCATTGAGCTAGGATTGTTGCACGACAGCACAAAGTACCCACCAATTGATCTGCCCCGACAAATGCAACACCCGAGGGGTCTTTGCGCAAGCTCTTGGGGCAGCTACCCAGCGTACAGGCACGAAAACATCGGACGACGGACGCTTTCATTGTTGGCGCCGCGTCCAAACGACAACGTGATTTGTTGGATTTGTTGGGGATAGAAAAAACTCCCAGACTACCTCAATCGTTAGTGATCTAGTAGACCGAGAGTTTGGGTGATATCAAAATAGCTATTTACTATATAGTATCAAAACTTAACAAAAAAGGGGCATCTGCACAAAAATGCGGACTACCCCTTTTAATATCACCATTCAGACAAAACTTCGATATTTTATGCAGAAACACACATCGTAGAGTTTCGCCCAATCACTCACTCTTTAGTCGTCAGGCGCTATAGAAACGCATTCCTGCTCAAACCGAGCTTCAAGACGCTTCATAATGTCACGCAAGACCAAGGTTCGTTCTAACTGCCACTTGATGAATTCGTTCCACTTACTTCTCTCTTTTCTTATATCGCAACCGGTATGGAAGAATCGAATTCCCCTACTCTTCGATGCATCATACGGCTCTCCAGGCAGGCCCATGTCTTTCTCAATTTCAGATTGATGATTGAGGATATACTGACCAAATTTATCATCTTTTGAAGTAACCTCAACACCAACTTTATTTTTAGAAGTGCGAATATTTAGTGTAAGAGAATATTTAGTCGTTCCTACAGAAAGGTTAGACCAATTATAAGGCAACGCCTTCCTGGGCCTTAATACTTCCATAAACGATGCATCATTCTGGGCGTACTCATTATAGGTTTGCCAATATTCTAATTGCAACCGTTCCGTATCATTAAGTAACTCTTTTGTCTTCTCTGCACGTGCCCAGTTATTGGGAGACTCGACCACATTAAATCTTGGGGCAACAGGAGAATCGCCAATACGCCAAAGTGCAATTTCGACAAGGAAGAAGGAATGCCTAGCATCAGTGTTGTTATTGAGCCACTCGATAGCCTTGCGATGTTCATCACGAGCTCGTTTAACAACCCAAATGGCTGTTTCGGCTTCTTTTCCTGCAGCGTAGGTGATAATCTTTCCCAAATGATCGTGATCTGTGTCTTCAAGCTGATTTTCGATCACGACATAGCTATCAGTGCCGGATTCCTTTGCCAAAATATCAACAGAAAAATCGCCAACCTGACTCTCAATTTCGACAAGTTCAAGTTCGATCGAGCAGGCCTGCGCTAACTTATTCAAATTCTCTTCCTCGGCAAGCCATTTCGTGAAATCTGAAGCTTCCCTAGGCCATCCTTTACGCAAATCAACCTCTTCGATCTCTCCAAACTGTGGTCTAGACATACTGATACCTCCTTAAGTAAGTTGACTGCTCACCACTCTATAAGTGTACTATATTCACTTGAGAGCGTTTGTCGGAATCTGACTAACAGCACTCTCATTGTGGCTTATCAGCAAGGCTGAAGCGTTGCTCGTCCAAGATAAAGAGCGCAGTGTCGAAAGAAAATTCTGTAGGGCGCTGTAGGCACAGCAGTCGCTTGCGGTAATACATCATCAATGACATCAAAAGGATCGGAATAACGCTGCACTTATTTCTGATGCCGCTCCCAAATGTATCTCATATGCCTGACCAGTGACAAATACGACGGCACAGCAGCTCCGAGGCGAAAACTCTACAAATGCAATCTGAGAAATTCTCGTAGGCTCAGACCAGAGGCAACAAATCTGCTTTAAACACGATTCCAATCGATTTCGTTTTTTTCATTTGATCTCCACGACAATTCTTCGAGAATTCATTGTTATCGTTTTTTGGATCAACTCTCCGCCTCTACCTTCTTTTTGTTCCAATTACCCACATTTCAACCCCTCCACATTCCACTACAATCGAAGATTGGTAGTCCTTTTACACGAGGTAGCTCATGCTCAACCGTCGTCTCCATCTGGCCATTGCCCTTTCCTCGGCGTTGCTTCTCGCCGGCTGCGCTGGCTCGCCCGAGCGCACTGATTTCGTTGAGATCGGAAACAACACATACACGATCAGCTCCTCAAGCGACTCCACCGACAACGGCGGCATCGTCCGTGTGGAGCTAATCAAGCAAGCTCAGGAATTCTGTTCGGATAAGGATCTCAAATTCCGCTTGCTCAACTCTCGCTTCAATGACGGCAACGACGATAAGAGCGCTACAGCCACCATTGACTTTGTGTGTGAATCTTCTACAGCCACTGTAGCCAATCAGCCTGTACAGCAGGTTCCCATGACCGCAGTCCCCTCAACCAAAGTTCCTTCGGTCCTTGTGCCATCAGCTCAAAAGCTTTAAGCAACACAAGCTGATCAATAACAAATCAAACCGCAAGCGATCTGCAAAGCACATAGACCGCTGACGGTCTCTTTTTGTGATCAATTAGCCATCGACAGATCATCGCACCTCGTCGTTGGGCACGTTGAAAAATAGTCACGCCGTATCGCCCGCTCCGTAGCTTGTCGGCATTCCCACCTTACCGCCAAACATTTTTTCCAGAGCCTCGATCGAAGCATTGCTGTAGCAGCCATCGATGACTTTGGCATCCCTGAGACATGTTGCGGCGATGTTAGTTACATCCCAACATTCGAACGCTGGCTCTATCGCGCCGGCGTTATCGTTTTAGGAACTTGTCGATTGACTGGTTACTGCTTTGGAGTGCACTTGGATAAACGGCCTGTTATGAATGCTTATCGAAGGTTTTTCATCAGGAACAGCCCAGGCTCGGCTACTTGTATCGCAACGACCGAGGTTCGCTGTACCGCAGACAAGCCTATCACCGACAGCTAGACATTTTTCGGATGATTGGCTCCATAAATTGCCGTGGGCAATGCGGGGACATCGCTGCGGCCTGATCCTTCCGGGTAACTATGAAAATGGAACCTACCAGCCAATTTCTGTTTCGAATACCATACACAGTCACAAAGATCAGTTTTGGACTGATTTTTTTCACAACGAGCTTAGTAGCAGTCAAACCACAGGCGAAAGCACCCAATGAGTACCATGCTAAGCTCTTGGCTGTTCCCCAGTTCCTTGTCCGATGGGATTCTATATTTCGGTTTCGGCTCACAGTTCCATTATTTACCAGATGTGGTTCGACAGGGTTCAAGCACAATGCCCGAATAGGCCTCAGACGGAACTGGTGTGTTCATGTCTGAATCTCAGCCAAGAGCACTTGAATCAAAGGAGATTCGGATGAATGCATTGTGCCCCCTTCTTCTCAATCAATCGTGAACGAGCCTTGCCTGTTTCTCGTCGTAGCGAAGGCCAAGCAGATCACCGCGATGAATGTGCTCAACCAGCTCATCGACGACGGAGCGTGGAACCAAGTACCACTCCCTTGGCCGAACTATCTTGCCGAATCGGTCCTCAATCTCGATGTTGAGTTGAACCCTTGCGAACACCTGATGAATCATGTCTTCGAGCTTTCGGGGATTGAAGCCGTAGAGATCGTAGGTCGCAACGATTTCTACGTCGGCCAGGAGGTACGTCGGATCGTTCACGGCATTTGCAATGCGATCCTCAACGGGCTGGGTCGTCACGCCAATCTTGTGGATGAGATCTCGATGCTTGGCGATGATGGGAATATTTGCCTTGCTCCGAAGGACGTAGATTGTTCCGTTCGCTTTGAGTTCTGTATCAACTTCTGGCTTGAAGAGTCCGATAAGCGTCGGGTCAGTGATGCCTCTGGCGCCCGGATCGTCGTACATCTTCCGCTGGAAGGAGCGAACGAGCGGCGTCGATTCCGTGCCATTCGCAAAGATTACCTTCATGCGTGCGTCTGGACGGTTCTGGGCCGTCTTGAAGTACTCTCCTATGTCAGCAATGTATGCGATCTGCCCGCCCATGACGTAGAACTGCCCTTGTTCCACGCGCTTGTTCGCGCCCCCTTCTAGCGAATAGTAGGATCTCACTCCCTGCCGGAGGTCGAGGTTCACGGCTTCGAAAAGACGCCGATAGCGTTCGAAATCTTCGCAAGGCTTACGTTCCGCAACCATCTCAGGTTGAGAGCGTTCATCCGATGTGCGCACGTGCTTGAGGTCGAAAAGATCGCCCTCTAGATCCCCTTTAAGGAGGTTCTCAAGCTCGTCGTCCGTCATGTCCTGCACAGCGACCTCTTCCGGGATCTCCATCAAGAGCACGCGCTCAGAATCACGTCCTTCGAGCACCGCCCGGCACGTTTTGTTCTCTTTGATTGCCGCAAGACGAATCGCAAGCAGCCGCTCGAAGATGTCCGCAGCGCCCGTCGCAGGCAGACGACTCTTGGCGCGGTAGAAACTCTGGATCTCTTCGAACCCCGCAACGATGCGTTCTTCGACGGCAGAGGACGTCGCCTTCTTCTGTCCGGGTGCGAAGTCCGCAAGCACGTCGGCTAGCTCGTCAAGCGAAAGATCGTAGGGATCGGTTTTTTCGAGATTCTTCATGCCTGCTCCTTGGCGTCATAAACACCTTCCTGCTTGTACTTCACAAACGCGCGAGCCCCTTCGGCAATCAGTGCCTCCCAAGAATCCTGCGAACTCATGTCGGGCTTGCGGCCACGTGCCTTGATGAATTCCACAGCACGCCGAGCGTAGAGCTTCGCGTCTTCCGGTGTAATCTTTGTTCGCTTCGTTTTCACAAGTGCCGCAATCTGCTTCAGACGCTGCTCGTTCATCGTCTTCGAAAGAATCGAATACGCCCCCTCGAAGGGATTGATGCTTTCGATCATATCGATATTGAGTTCGCGAACGTCGAGCGCGTACTTCTTGATGCTGTCCACAAACGAGGTGTTACCGGACTTCATCGGATTTTCACCCGTATTGTCCGGCATTCCCTTAGTGCTCTCGTTTTGAGTCTTCTTGACCTCCTGCAGAATGTTGAGAGCCGAAATCGCGTGCTCGCGAATCGCCTCCTGATCGCCTTCGTCAAGATGCGGATACCGCTCGCGAACGATGCGTCCGAGTGAAACAACCGTAAGTTCGGGCGGCATCAGGCTATCGTCGAAGAGACCGCGTTCTACATTCTTCTTGTCCTGCAGAAAATCCGCGATGATCTCAGAGACGTCGTTCTTGCAGATCGTCTTGGCTTCTTGGGACTTCGGCTCACGCAGCCCCTTGATCTCCACCTCAATCGTGTCATTTCTGACCTTGATCGGGCTGTCCGTTTCGGACGTATCGATCTGGTCGCCCTCATCCCCTGTCGAGTTTATTCCAGAAGCAGCACCGCCAGTTGACGTAGACTTCTCGCCCACTTTGTCACTATCCTTCGTCTGAACTTTAGGCTTGAACTCAAATTTCGGCGCAAGAACCTGCTCCATAAGCAAACTCGCGGAAATGGCCTTCAGGGTATCGTTGACGGCTTCCGAGACATTCTGTTGCGAGGCGTCTGGTTCTGCAATGAGGTTCGTGAAGCGGGCGCTCGTCTTGCCGGGGGCATCACGCGTCGCACGACCGATGATCTGCACAACCTCGGTCAGGGAGTCGCGATAGCCGACCGTGAGGGCATGTTCGCACCAGATCCAATCGAAGCCTTCCTTCGCCATGCCGAGCGCAATGATGATGTTCACGTGGTCGCGATTGTTCGCTTGCTCGGGATCTTTGAGCGAGGCAAGAACCTTTGTACGTTTCGACGGATCGTCATCGACAAGGTCGGCAATGCGAATCACATTGCCCTTCTCCGTGCGCACAAGCTGAAAGCCCGTGTTCGGATCAACACCCTCCCAGTGGCCTAGCGACCCGATGATACGTTCGACCTCCTTGTACTTGTCTTTCGTCGATTCACCCGAGTTGACGTTTGGAATGTGAACAATCGTGCGCTCGTCGGGATTCAGAACGTCAAGAATACTGTTGATGTACGACCCTTGGTAGAAGAAGTACCCAATACTGAGTGACTTAAGGTATTCGTAACCGTTCAGTTGCTCGTAATAGGTATATGTGACCGTCGCAAACTTCGCCTCGTCCTCCGGCATTAGAACGGCTTCGGAGTCTCCACGGAAGTATGAGCCTGTCATCGCAACGACGTGAACCTTCCCTCGCAGGAGAAGTTCCTTGAGCTGACTGCCAAGCCTATTCTCAGGATTTGCCGAGACGTGGTGAAATTCGTCAATTGCGATCATCCTGTCGTCGAAAGCTTCAATGCCGAAGCGTTCGACCGCGAAGCGGAAGGTCGCATGTGTGCAGACGAGGAACTTGTCGGTGCTCTTCAGAAATTCGCCAACCGCATCCACCTTGCCCGATTCAGTGATCGCGGCGTCGCAAAGGTTCCAACGTGATTCAACGCGCCAGTCAGCCCAAAAACCGTACTTCGCGAGGTCAGTGTTCCCGAAACTCGCACCAATGGAACGCTCAGGCACAACAATGATGCCCTGCTTCAGGCCCTGGTGCTCGACCTTGTCGAGTGCAATAAACATCAGCGCGCGGGATTTGCCCGACGCAGGAGGAGACTTGATGAGCAGGTACTGTTCCCCACGCTTCTCGTAAGCGCGCTCCTGCATGGGACGCATCCCGAGCTCGTTTGTCTTCTTGGATTTGCCCGTCGCCGCATAGGTGACGTTGACAGTGGGAATCGTATGGGTCATTTTGTAACCTTTTGCGTGAGCTTGGCATACATCTCGTAGAGCTTTTCGAGCCGCTCCGAGTCATTCTTGAATTTGCGCCCGATGAAGATGCGTTCCACCACTTCATCGTTTCTCTCGTGGGCAGCGCGAAGATCGTCAGGCATGTTATCGTAGAGATCTGCAATCGTCGCCGGGAAGTGGCGCTCGCGGGCCGCCAGAATCCTCTCTGCGGCCTGCGTGAGGTCAGCCTTGTTCTTCTCGGTGAGCTTTGGTACCGGAAAAGTGTTCCAGCCAAGGGTGTTACTGTAGCGGATTCGGGTCTCCAACTGACCACAAACGGCCTTGATCCATACATAGTGAAGTTTGGAGGAAATGAGCGCCAGATCCACCAACGACGATTCTTCGTAGAAGGCAAAGCAGGCATTTGAAACAACCGTTTCGGGTTCAACCCAACTACAAGGAAGGTACGGACGATCCTCTTTTGAAACAGCTGGAACAACCAACGTTCGTGATGTCGTGATACGGCCTCCCTCCATATCAAACGGCCTTTGAGCAAGTTTCCTCGTTGCTTCTTTCTTGGATTTGAGGCGGAACGCCGCAGTGGCCTCAATGCGCGATCTAATCGATGGGATCTTATCAGCCTCTGCATGATCTTTTTCGGGGATCCAGAAGCAGAAACGGCAATCTCCCTGGATGATTTCCTGGCCTCCAACAAACTTACGAATCCATCGCTTGGTTTGATCTTCCGAAAGGCCGAATTGTCGAAGCTCAGAGGTAGTGAAGCTCAGATTGTTGTCATCGCGAGGATAATTGCCAATCGACATGACTCGAGCTTGCCAAAGAGGTCTGTTAGATTTCTTAACAAGAATGTCCGGTTGGTCTCGCAGATATGGAGAAATGTTCTCAACCTGTTGAGAGGAGATTTCTTCATTCCCTCGATTCACCGATACGTAATACAGCTGATTCAAAGGTTTGCCATGCGTGAGGGCAATAATCGAACAAGTCACCCCCGCATTCTTTGACGCCAAATTCGACCATTTGATGGATGGGTAAGCAAAAGAAATTTTGACTCCACCTTCGAGAAGAACAGGCCACAGCAATTCAATATGTCGCCCCTGCGAGATGGAGTTCGTCGAAACGAAGGCTGCGGCGGCATCGCCACCCCTCAAATACTTCGAAGCAAGGTAATACCACCCCGAAACGTAGTCCAGACTCCGCCAATTTTTTATGTCCTTAGCCAAGAGCTGTTCCATGTCCGACTTTTGTTCAAGACTCTGCTTGGACGGCCCGACATACGGCGGATTCCCACAGATATAGGTCTCCCCACCGGCATTCTCAAAATTGATCTCTGACTGGACGAGTGGCGTCGAGAAGAGATCGTCGGCTATAACCTTCACCCCCGTACCTTCAGGCGGGCAAATGTCATGCCAGTCGAGCCTCAACGCGTTGCCCGAGATGATCCAGTTCTTTTGGGACAGAGGAAGGAAAACGTTGATCGCCAGATCCGACCCAAGGTAGAGCGAGTTGCACTGGAATTCAGCGATGACAAGCGAGAGACGTGCCACCTCTGCGCAGAAGTCCTGAATCTCGATGCCTCGGAAGTTCGTGATCGGAATGCACGAAGGCGTATTGGGTTCCTTGCGTTCTACGTTGATCTCGTGCTCAATCTCCCGCAACTGCTTGTAGGCGATGAGAAGGAAGTTTCCAGAGCCGCAGGCCGGGTCGAATACGCGGATGTGCGCCAGACGCTTCTTCAGATTCAGAAGTTTGCGGGGATTGCCTCGCGATTCCTCCAGCTGGCGGCGGACGTTGTCAAGGAAGAGCGGATTCAAGACCTTCAGAATGTTCGGAACAGACGTGTAGTGCATCCCGAGATTGCCGCGCTCATCATCGTTCGCTACACCCTGAATCATTGAGCCGAAGATGTCGGGGTTGACGAGCTTCCAGTCGAGGCTCGCAATCTGCACCAGATAGGAGCGTGCGATACGGGAGAACTTCGGAACGTTCCCAGCGTTAGAGAAGAGCCCCCCGTTGACGTATGGGAACTTGGCGGCCCAACGCGGGAGCGGGTTCGCATTCGAACGCTTCTGATCTTTGAGACTCATGGCGCGGAAGATCTCGGCGATTACCTCGTGGGTGTTTGACGCATCACGATCCGTCATCTGCTCGACTGTATTCGAAAACATATGCGGTGTCGCGAAAATATTTGTGTCCTCTGCATAAAAGCAGAAGACCAACCGGACAAGGAAGCGATTCATCTCGTGGCGGAGGTCGCCCTCCTTCCACTCGGGATTCTCGCGAAGAAGCTCAAGGTAGAGACGATTAAGACGGCCAACCGCCTTGATGTCGAAAGCATTCTCTCGAATCGACCGCACGGTCGTGATGCCCGCAAGCGGCAAGAAGAAGCCGAAGTGGTCGGGAAACTGAGAGTATTCGCAGGCGACCGTCTCGCCGGAAGGCAAATGCTCGGCCTCAAACGTTTCGCCGTCCGTCGCGACAACGAACGCACACTTGTGCTTCGTCGTTGCTGCAGAAAGTTTGAGCTTCACGAGGCCCGCCGACACCTTGCCCAGCTCCGTCACCAGGATATGGACGTTGTTGCGCTGGAGCACACCGCCCTCGACATCCGACTTGTTCGTCGAACCCGAGCGCAGCTTTGAGAGCGTCGTCTCCTTGTTGTCGTATGCAGCAAGGAATCGGAAAGGAAACTCCTTCGCATCGAACGGCTCGGCCGCGAGTTCAGAGACTGCGGCCTCAATTTCTACGGCGTTCATTTACTTCTCCCTTTTCGCTGTGTGTTCCGTTATCCACTCGTGGATGATCGCCGCAATGGTAGTTCCACGCTCCGCAGCCAACAGCTTCAGCGCCTTCTTATCTCTAACCGTCAGCGACAACGAAAGTGTGGTGCGCTTCACCTCGGTATCCACTCCTGCATGGTCAGAATTGTTTTCAGTTTCCGATTCTGCGGACTGGCTTTTGAATAGATTTAGCATCGCTCGCTCTATTGCTTAATTAATCAGTTATACAAATGTACAACTCACTAGTCCATCTGTCCAGAGTAGAAAAGCCCATCTCTCTTTTTACAGCGCAAGCTCCAGCGTTCCTCCGTTTTGCATTGCATCTCAAGTAGGCTATTTCTGCCTAGGAAGCTGACAAGCCGGCTCCTCTCTTTCCCTAGTCTTTGTCTACAGCCCGGAGTGCGCCCAGAGCATCCGAGATTTTTCGGATTTCACAGGCATGAGCCCCTCAAAGGTCATCTTCAAAAAGACCATCCGCACGCTGATAGCCTTTGTCATCAACTACACGCAGATCAACATTGCGGCCGCGCAAAAGCCTGCATTAAATCATCAAAATCCTAGGAATTTGATGCATATATGCATGCTATTTCTAGGAATTTGATGCATTTTTGCACCAAATCCCCTACACTAAGGCAGACAAAAACTCTGGAGGAAGAAGGATGCGTCGAATTGCCATGGACAAGCTTGAGGCATGGAAACTGTCACCGCACAGAAAGCCCCTCATCATCCGCGGCGTTCGCCAGGTTGGAAAAACCTGGTTGATGACGCAGTTCGCTCAAAAGCATTTTGAAAGACATTACCATTATCTGAACTTTGATATGGATCCGGCTCTATGCGAGCTCTTCAAAACGTCGCGGTCTCCAAAGGTTATTTTGGAAACGTTAGCGTATCGCAGCGGGCGTCCTATCGCTCCCGGAGACCTGATCATTTTTGACGAGGCGCAGGCTTGTCCTGAAGCGATTCATGCGCTGAAATATTTTTGCGAACTCCGTAGCGACCTCTTTGTGCTTTTAGCGGGGTCACTGCTTGGTTTGCAACTTGCACGTCCCCAGTCCTACCCCGTTGGTAAGGTCGATTTCTTGACGCTCGAGCCAATGAATTTCCGCGAATTTCTTCTCGCCCAAGGAGAAGACGGCCTGGTTGACTGTCTGAGGAATTCTTCCGAGTTAGAACCGCTACCGGAATATTTGTTTGAGCCGCTTAGCACGAAGCTCCTTCACTATCAAACAGTTGGCGGGATGCCGGAAGCGGTTTCCGCGTGGTGTGAAAAGCAGGATCTGACTCTGGCGCGGCAGATTCAGCAGTCTGTAATGGAAGCCTATCGGCAGGATATTTTCAGCCATGCAAATGCCATTAACGCACCGAAAATTCAAAGGGTATGGCAATCGCTTCCCCGACAGCTTTCTCGTGAAAACAACCGTTTCAGGTTCAGCGAAGTTGAACCACGCTCAAATGCGCGCAAATACGGCGATGCTCTCCAATGGCTGATTGATGCCCGAATGGCTCGATGCGTTCATCGCGTTTCGTGTCCCGGCATTCCGTTGTCCGCTTACGAAGACCCCGGCGCACTCAAAGTTTATTTCGTCGACATCGGGCTTTTTACCCGACTCTCCGGTATCGAGCCATCTGTCTTTCAGGATGCTCCGATGCTCTTCCGCGAAATGAAAGGATCGATGGCTGAGAACCTTGTTCTGCAAAGCCTGAGCCCGCAGTTTGAGGAATCTCTGTGCTACTGGTCGATGGCTAAACCTCAGGCTGAGGTTGATTTTCTGGCTTCACTCGGCGGAATCGTTGTTCCTATCGAAGTAAAAGCCTCTACGAATGTCAAATCGCCGAGTTTGCGCGTCTTTATGGACAAATACGGTGAGCAAATACCCTTGCGCGTGCGCTTTTCCATGCAGAATCTCAACCTCAAAGGCAATCTTCTCAATATTCCGCTCTTCATGGCCGATGAAGCGAAACGCCTGATGCTTCTGGCTTTGGAAAAGCAAAAAGCGGGCTTTTCGAGCAATGTCACGCAGTGAAGCGGTGAGTGGTCCTGGTCATTGAGCGGCAGACCGTCTCTTCCCGACACGCTCAGATCTGCCGCAATTCAGTTGGCCTTGAGCAAATCATTCCACTTCGTCGTCGGACAGGGTGATAAATACTCTCGCCGCATGGCCCACTCCGCAGAACACTTGACACTTGCGAGCGTCACCACTTTGCCGCCGAATTTCTCATTCAGCGCCCCAGTCGAAGCCTGAATCCGCTCTCGGCGTTTCAAAACCTCAATTTCATCCGTGTCAAACAGGTCAAGTCGTGTTTACCAATCCAACATGATGAGTAGTTAGGCAGAGAACAAATCCTCATCTTCCGCAATGGGATAATTGACACTAAAAACCAGAGTGCACTATGAAATCTAGTAGCGGAACCGACATTCTCCCGTTTATGAGTCGAGCGGCAACGATCTTTTTGACCGTTTACCGGACACGGAGTTTTTCAAAAACAGCGGAAGTCTTAGCCATTACTCAGTCTGCTGTAAGCCAGCAGATCGCCATGTTTGAAAAGCAGCTGGGGTTTGATCTCTTTGATCGTAAAACAAGACCGATGACCCCGACCAAAGAAGCGGATTTGCTGAACGATAAACTCTCAAGACAGTCGCTTGAGTTAGCGACAATGATGCATGACTTGAGGAGCAAAAATTTCGTCAATCCCCTCATTCGCATCGGCATTATCGATTCAGTCGGTCGCGCCATAGGTGCGCAATTCATAAACGCACTACGGAATCAAGGATGTCGGCTGGCGCTTTTTGTCAGCACCTCAGACACTTTGTACCGCAAGCTTTTGCTTGACGAAGTGGATGTGATTATTTGTACGGGCAATTTTCAAGACAGTCCGAATCTGGACCAACGGTTTTTGTTTGCTGAACCTCACGTTGTTGTTTTGCCAAAATCCACGGCTCTGAACCGAACAGATTGGCAATGGCGGGATTTGCAATACTGCGGTCTGCCTCTGATTCGTTACACCACCAACACGGCAAGCGGCATGCAAGCCGAGTGGGTTTTTGCTCAAGCCAATTTGGACTTTCCCGCTCAAATCATTGTCGACGACAATCCCGTGGTCTTCAATTTGGTCGAAAGCGGAATGGGATGGGCTCTGACGCAACCTTTGGCCATACTTCAGTACATTAAATTTTTAGAAAACTGCACCGTAATACCTGCACCCAAACCATGCTCCAGCCGCGAAGTGATGGTCGTTCGCAAGCAAAATACTCCGCCGTTGTTTGCCGATCTCGCAGCTTCTGCCTGCCGGCAATGTTTGCTTGAGATTGCCGTACCGGCCATTCACCGAAGCATGCCCTGGACACAGCATCAACTCTTCATTTGCAACGAAGAGTTGACAGATCGCGTATCCCTATAAAAACCGGCGCCGCAACTTCTTCGTGTGACGCCGGTAAATTCGAAAAATTACATGACTACCGATGCTATGCCAAAACCAATGGCAACACTTGAAATTGTCGTCACAAGTCCGGGAATCAGATAGCTATGGTTGATAACGAACTTGCCGATTTTGGTTGTACCGGTGGAGTCAAACGCAACCCCGGCAACAATCGTTGCATAAGTAGGAATGACATAGAGGCACCCGGCAGCAGGCCAAGAAGCGACCAGTGCTATCGGCGAAAGACCCAAAGCGATGGCCAACGGATATAGCAGTCGCGTTGTCGCAGCTTGACTGAGTACGACCGAAGCAACGCACATCAAACCGATGGCAAACGTCCAGGGATATTCCTGCACAAATGCTTGCGCGGTTTCCTTGATTTGCGGCAGATAAGCCGTGATCAAAGTATCCCCCATCCAGGCAAGACCGAAAATGCAGATCACACCCGTCATGCCGGCCTGAAACACGGAACTCTTTGCAACTTCATCGATATTGGGTTTACAGAGGATGGCAATCACACCAGCCACAACAAGCATGATGATCTCGATGACGTGAGTCATGGACAAGGAAACCGTTTTTCCGTCGGGCGCGGTCATCTGGCGCAGCTCGGGGATCGTGCCAAAAAGAACGATGAGAATGGCACCGAGTACAAAAACAACGACAGAGAGTTTGGCCTTGGGCTTGGGTACGAAAACCGAACGTCCGCTACTTTGAGAAGCTTTAATTGTGCCTTCGGCTAAACGGCGCAAATATTCAGGATCTTCGGAAAGTTCCACACCGCGTTTCCACACCGTCAGAGCACCAAGAAGGCAGCCCAGAAGAGTGGCAGGAACACACACGAGCATGATGGTTCCCATGCCGACACCAAGAGGCGCAAGCAGAGCAACAAGAGCAGCCATTGCCGCGGATACGGGAGAAGCCGTGATGGCTTGCTGAGAGGCTACGACGGAAATGCTCATCGGTCGCTCAGGACGTATGCCGGTTTCGCGCGAAACTTCTGCGATCACGGGAAGTAATGCAAAAGCAATGTTCCCGGTACCGGCCATGAATGTAAAGAAATAGCAAACGAGCGGAGAAAGGAAAGTAATGTACTTGGGATTGGCACGAAGAATTCGTTCGGCAGCATGCACCAGATAATCCATACCACCGGCAACTTGAAGCACGCTGGCTGCCACGATCACGGCAGTGATGATGAGCATCACATCGATAGGTGGTGCGGAGGGAATCAAGCCGAAAGCAAAAACAAGGAATGCAAGACCGAGACCGCCGGCAATACCAAGAAACATGCCTCCGATTCGGGCACCCAAGGCTAAAGCAACGATAACAACTGTGAGTTCAAGCCAGAACATGACGTGTCTCCTTTGGGGATATTTATCTGGCAAAGATCCGGTCGGCAGGCATCTTTCAGATGCCTGCCAACATGGCGAATGGAAGAATGGAGAATCGCCGGGGCTGGCCTTTTGGGGTATTTAGAATCGGCCGCCCGAACGACAACGCTTACTTGCGGGCGATATTGGCCTTGAGAAGACCTTTCTTTTCGCGTTCCTTCATGATGAAGCCCATAAACGCAAGCATCGTCATGGCTCCCAAGCGGGGTGTAATGCCCGTCGGATCGTATTGCGGAGCGACTTCAACGAGATCAAAGCCGATCACGTTCCCCATTTTTGCGATGCCTTCCAGAACGTCGGTTTCAAACACGTAGTTCAAACCACCGGGAGACGGAGAGCCAACGCCGGGAGCCGTATTCATGTCATAACCGTCAATATCGATGGTGACATAGTAATTTTTGGCCTTGGGAATCATGCTCAGCACTTTTTCTGCGCCCAATTCCAGCGCTTTGCGTGCAGGAATAACCACAGAACCATGGTCGTAGGCTGCCTGAAAGTCTTCTCGGGTGTTGGAACCAAGGCCGCGCATGCCAATTTGGCACATCTTCGTGAAATGCGGCATCTCTTCGGCAATCATGCGCATGGGGCTGCCATTGGTATTGCGACGTTTCCCGAAATCAAGATGAGCATCGAATTGGACGATACAAATATCATCAAAAGTGTCGAGTGCACGTGCAATGGGAATGGTGACGGAATGGTCACCGCCCATCATGACAGGAACCGCGCCCTTGGAAATGATCTTGCGAACGGCCTCTTCAATGTTGGCAAAGGTCTTTTGGTACTCCATCGGATCCATGTCAACGTCTCCACCGTCCACGACCTTGACGGGAGCTTCCAGATATTGTTCAAGGCGTTCCGGATCCCAGAAACCGGCACCGCCTCGGGCGTAGTGACAGGAAACCTCACGAATTCGACGCGGACCGAATTTGGCACCGGATAGATAGGGCGCTCCCATGTCATAGGGAATCCCCATAACACAGACATCGGCGTCGTCAAGTTCGTCAAGATTGGTACAAATCGGATACTTCGCAAAACTTGCGATGCCGGTGATGGGCAAATTGTGAATAATCTCAGGCATTGTTTGCTCCTTAATGATGAGGAGAGGTTTTGCCTCTCTCAAAACCCTGTAGACAAAGCAAAACTTATTCTTCAGTCAAAAAAGGAGCAAAGAACATCAAATTTTGTCGGATTGCGTATTAGAAATACTTATAGTTCCTTCAGATCAAACGCGTTAAACAACGCACACTGATCAACGGCAAACGAAACCGCTAACGTTCTACGGATCATGCAGGCCACGAGTGGTTTCTCGTTGAACTCAATTGACCTTCAACAGATCATTCCACTTTGTTGTCGGACACGGTGAAAGGTAATCGCGCCGCATGGCCCACTCCGCAGAGCACTTGGCACTTGCAAGCGTCACCACCTTGCCGCCGAACTTCTCATTCAGTGCCTCAATCGAAGCCTGAATCCTCTCTCGGCGTTTCAGAACCTCGATCTCATCCGTGTCGAAAAGCGTTGTCGGAACCAACGAGTGTTCAGCCGGCACCAGGTCGGCAAGCATGACACCCGCTTTCTTATACCCGTATCCTTCCTTGAAAAAGGCTCGCACCAGATCGTGTGCAGCCCGGGTAAGCGTGATCACATCCGCGCACGCGTGCTGCAACGGTCTGTATTCGACGACTGCGTGATAACGGCCGTTGGCTTTGAATGGATCCGTATGAAACATCACTCCGACCGTTTTGGCGGCGCAGCCCTGCTTACGCAACACATTGACGGCTTCGGCCATGTGAACTGATACGGCCGCAAGAATGGCGTCCATGTCGCTGCACGTCACGGCAAAGCTACGTGTCCGAACAATCTGTTGCCGCGACTGCGGATGATCTTCCAAAGGAATGCACGAGACGCCAAGAATCTCTCTGTGCGTTCGTTCAAGTACGACCGTGAAGCGCCTGCGAATGAGTGAAGCGTCCATCCGGGCAAAATCAAGCACCGTCTTCACACCCATGGCTTCCAATCTCTCGCGGTTTCTGGAGCCGATTCCCCAGATTTCCTTGATCGGCGTAATCGCCATGGCTTTGTGTTGACGTTCCGGCGTCAACTCCAGCCAATTGACAACGCCGTTAAAAACCGGATAGGTCTTGGCAAAGTGGTCGCATAGTTTGGCAAGCGTCTTGGTGGGGGCAATCCCTGCGCACGTCGGAATGCCGACCCACTTGTAGACGCGCTGCCGTATGGATTGCACCAACGCGGTCAATCGCACCGGATCCCCGTCTTCAACCCCCGTCAAATCCCCGAACACTTCGTCGATGGAATACGACTCCATGCGCGGAATCATGCCGGCCACCGTCCTCTGCATTCGTCTAGAAATCGAGTTGTAAAGTTCGTAGTTCGAGGACAGCACAGCCACCTTGTTGGCTTCGACAATGTCCTTCACCTTGAAAAGCGGCATACCGCGTTTGAGCTCCACAGCCTTGGCTTCCTTGGTGAGCGCAACGATGCAACCGTCGTTGTTGGAAAGCACAACTACAGGCTTGCCGCGCAGTTCCGGTCGAAAGAGCCGCTCGCAGCTGCAGTAAAAAGAATTGCCGTCCAGATGGAGAAAAATAGGCGTAGACATTTGCATACGAATCTTGTTTTGAGGTAGGATACGTTATTCGTATACAAATCGCAAGTGCGAGAATCCCATGGAAAAAAGCAAAAAACAGCCTTCGTCCCAAGAACACAAACCGGTTGGAAGACCTCGTCTGACCAATGAGTTGCTCGATGTCAATCTTCAGGTTCGCGTGACCAAGAAGCTTGCCGACACCTGCAAGTCACTAGGCGGCGCAAACTTTATGAGACCCCTGCTTGAAGCGGCAACGCAGCGGGCTATGGCGCTCAAGAAGCTGGCTCCCGCCCGTCCCGTTGAAGAATCCGAAAGCATCAAGTTCATTGACTTGACGGTTCAGTGCGGCTTTCCCTCCCCTGCTGCGGACTATGCCGAAAACGATCTGTCGCTCAACGACTACTTCGTGAAAAACAAAGATGCAACGTTCGTCATTGAAGCGCGCGGCGACTCCATGATCGACGCCGGCATTTATGAGGGCGACATTCTCATCATTGATCGCTCCATCGAACCGCGCCGCGGCGACATTGTGCTTGCCTATTTGCAGGGAGACTTCACGCTCAAAAAGCTCGAATTTGTCGACGGCAAACCGGAACTGCACCCGCAAAACAGCTCCGGTAACTACCCGGTCATTCACCCGGGCGAATACGACGACTTCCAGATCGAAGGCGTTCTGGTCGGCTCCGGCAGAAAGTACAGAAGCTGACAAGGAAAAAGCACATGGACTTGTACAAAAAACGATTTGCCGACCTCACCGCCGATGAGCTCTACCGAATCCTTCAAGCTCGATGTGCTGTCTTCGTCGTTGAACAAAAATGTGCCTATCAGGATCTGGACGGAATCGACCGGCAAGCACTTCATGTGTGGCTTGAAGACGAAGGCCAAATCCTCGCTTATTTGCGCATCTTTGCCGCACCTGATCTCGCCGATGCCGTACAGATCGGACGCGTACTCACGACTGTGCGCGGCAAAGGTCTGGGAACCAAAATCCTCCAAGCTGGCATCGCCGCCATTCCTGACTTCTTTACAGATGTTCAGGCGATTCGACTCGAAGCGCAGTGTTACGCAACAGGTTTCTACACCCGTGAAGGTTTTGCGGTACAAGGCGAACCATTTGACGAAGACGGCATTCCCCATGTGTTGATGGCGCGTCCGCTAGTCCTTCCATAGGATGCAACAAAAAAAACGACCTTGAGCCTACACTTCGGCAACTTGCAAGGCATTACGCTACAAACGCAAGTAGCATCACAAGCTATGATTTTCTAATCACAACTTTCAGAAAAAAACACATGCCAAAAGCAATCATCGTCGGCGCAACGTCCGGCATCGGCAAAGAGCTCGCATTACAGTTACTTGCCAAAGGCTGGGAACTCGGCATTGCGGGAAGACGCACCGAGCGTCTCGAAGAAATCAAAGCCAAAGCGCCCGAGAAAATTCGTATCCGCCGCATTGACGTGCGCTCTGACGATGCCGCCAGCGACTTACTTGCTCTAATCGCCGATCTAGGCGGAATAGATCTGTACGTTCACTGCTCCGGCATCGGGTGCCAGAACACCGAACTCAATCCTGACGCTGAATTGAATATCGTCGCAACCAATGTTGACGGCTTCGTTCGGCTTGTTGACTGCGCTTTCTCCTACTTTCTCGGAAAAGGCGGCGGACATCTGTGCATCATCAGTTCGATTGCCGGCACGAAAGGCCTCGGAGCTGCAAGTGCCTACTCCGCTTCAAAGGCCTTTCAAAACACCTACCTGGACGCTCTGGAGCAACTTTCCGTGATGCGAAAGTGCCCGATGACCTTCACCGACGTGAGACCCGGGTTCGTAGACACCGATCTGCTGGCCGACGGCAAGACATACCCATTCAAGATGAACGTCACGGACGTCGCCTCCTCCATCGTCAAGGGCATTGAAACGAAAAAACGCGTTTTGGTCATCGACTGGAAATACAAGCTCCTCGTCTTTTTCTGGCGTCTGGTGCCGCAGTGCCTTTGGAAGTTCTTCCCGATCAAGAGCTAAACGCGGAACAAAACGGTATTTCCAACTGACCGCTTCGGTGGAAGATTACCGAAAAACTCCGTCTTTGCTTTTCAGCCTTCAAGCATCGTGAGCGGCCCCATCAAAGATTGGCAAAATAAAAACCAAAAACACACCCAATAAATATTTTTTAACCTACTTTTAGGAGTGTTTTATGTCAGAACTTGCCAGCTTAAATCTCAAGCTGCCGTCCACGCTAAAAAATGACTTTACTCAGACGGCTGAAGCTCTCGGCATGCCTGCTGCAACGGCACTTAAAGTCCTCATTACCCGTTTTGTTGAAGTAGGAGGCTTTCCCTTCGACGTGAGAATTCAACGCCAGGGCTTTAACTGGAATGATCCTCGCATCATTAGAACCTACCATCAAAATGGGAAACTGATGATGCCCGCCCAGTGGCGCGATGAGGACGATGATGTCGAATAATCTGCCTTCTCTGTGGAACTGGGACGTGGGCGCGGAATTTCGAATCTCGATAAAAAAGCCCGAATTACAAGGCCTGCGCCCTTAATCTGAATTGATAGTGGGATCGCATCCCCAGCTGTGAATGGGGCCGAGTTCCATTGTAATAGGATATCCAACGAGTCACAGTATCCTGCGCCTCCTTTCGACTGCTAAAGCATCCGGATAACGGTAGTGTTTCCCGCTTCAGGGTTGCCCAAAATGATTCGGCCGGAGCGTTGTCCCAGCATTGCCCACGCTCGCTCATAGAGCCACTAATGCCCTGGTGAAGCAAAAATTCCTGAAAAACATGGCTACATACTGTGAACCTTGATCGCTGTGAAAAATCAAGCCCGGCGACGGGTGCTCGTTGGCGATCGCCATGCGCAAAGCGTCCACAACCAGGGACGTTTTCATGGTTGAGTCAAAACTGTAGCCAACCAGGCAACGGCTGGCCAAATCAAGAACACTGGCCATGAAAAGCCAACCCTCGTCGGTTGGGATATACGTAATGTCTCCGCACCAAGACTGATTGATCGCATAGCGGTTGAACTGACGGTCAATCAAATTCGGCAATCGAGCCAGGTTGTGGTTACTGTCCGTGGTAGCAATGTATTTGCGATGGTAGCGATGGAAGATGCCGTTGCTTCGTAAAAGTCTGCGCAGGCGCTTAAAACCAACGCTCAAGCCCTGTTGGCGCAACGCAAGGTACAGGCGCATCACTCCGGGAACCTGTTTTCCGCAACGGCTGATAACGGTGCGCACATGACAAAGCAACTCCTCGTCGCTGTGATGCACTCCGTGGCGGTGGTATCGGTCAACCTTTAGCCACTGATAGTAGCCGCTGGTACTGATTCTCAGCAGGGCGGCGGCAGCCTTTCGAACACTGATGAGTTTTCTGCGCCTGATGAGTTTGCTGTCCAAACAAGTCTTTAAAAAAGCGTACTTCACTTGGGCAGCTTGGCAAAGTACGCTGCTGCTTTTTTTAAGAAGTCGATTTCGGCCTGTTGCTTGCGTACCTGCAGGCGCAATCGTTTGAGTTCTTCAAGCTCATTGCGTTGCTGATCAGGCATACGAGCTTGTGTTGTGGTAACCCAGTGGCTGAGTGTCTTGGGGCTAACTCCCAAAGCTTGTGCAACCTCGATTTGTGTCTGCCCCTGATTGACGAGCTCAAGAGCTGTTCGTCTGATTTCTGGACTGTAACGTTTCGGCATTCTGAAACCTCCTTTTGATACATGGCTTATAGCCGTATTCGTTTTGAGATTCAAAATTCCGCAACGATGACCTTAGTTCAGATGATCAAGCGGTAATTTTTTAGTGCAAGTTCACTCGCTATTTCTTACGGAATAAGTATTCTGGTCGCTTTACTAAACTGAGTTAAAGTTGCGCAAAAAGAACGTAAAAAAATTGATTCTCATCAAGAAGAAACTTTTTTGAACTTCCGGCACAGAAAGAAGGGACTTAGTAGTTTCCTTTTTCGTCTTCATTTTGGTGGAAAGAGGAAGGTATAGGACCTTATGAATTAGATATGTTTGGAAGTTGTGTCGTACGCAACGGATTCTTCACGGACGACAGGCAAAAAATCGAAGTCCGCCGAAAAGAAAAAAACGGATAAGACCGAGAAATAGTCTTATCCGTCTGTGACGCGTTGGATGGAAGGATTGTCGTTAGCGGCTGAACAAGTAGGTTTTGCCATGGCTCATGAGTTTGGCTTCACGGCAAAGGCCTTTGTCTACCTGTCTGGGCGCAAAATACAGGCTAAAACCGTTAGGAAGCTTTTCGGAGACAGATTCCCAAAGACGGGTTTGTTCCGAAGCAGGGTTTTGTTTGAGGTCCGATTCAAACGAAGTTGCCCAGAATTTCCAATGCTTTCCGTCATCAAGCTTTTGAGTCTGTACGACCCAATCGGCCGGCTTCATCGGTTCGTTTTCCGAGAAGTGCGAAGTAAAAACAATTCGGCAGGGTGAACTTTTGGAGCAACCGACGGTCTCATTAACCAGCTTGATCTGCACGCTTTGCCTCAGCGTGTCGCCGGATTGCTCTAGCTCTGAAGTTCGAATGTCATCTACGACGTAACTGTTTTGACTGAACACGGCAACCGTCGCTTCTGCCAGAGCCTGCACGGTGTAGCTCTGCGCCGCTTCCTTGCTTAAATACTTTTTTTGCGGCACAAATGCGAACCAGTGATCAAGATTTTCGAAATAGACCGTGTCGTTCTTCCAGCCGAGATTGGCAAAGTCCAGACCTACGCCGGTACTGAAAGGCCCCTTGGATACACTCTTGGAAAGATCTTGCAGCGGAGAGTTGGCCAACAATGTGACCCCTAAATTTCGTGCCAGGTGAGACTCCGTTCTGACGCGAGAGCATTGCTCCGCACCGGTCATGCCATCAGATATTTTCAGAATGCCGAACTGACGCCCCAAATTTTGGGCGTATGAAGCTGTTTGGTCATACGAAGTGCTATTTTCAGGAACTGTTTGCGGTATTTCCGCTGTCGAGCATGCTGTGAGTAAAAGCGAACAGAGGACAGCTAAGGAAAGTGCCGTTCTTTTCATATGAGTGATTCCTATTGTGGCGGGCTTGTCATAAGTCAAATAAAAACATTGTTGGGCTGCATTTGACATACATCAAATGCAAGTCATGATTGTACAGGAAAACACTTGCGTATAAACACTGATGTCTAAGAGAGTTCTATCTTAACGAAAAAATTTTCTGCTGAATCGCAGATATATCCCTCATGTGCCCTCGGATGCATCCTTCATGCTCTGACTATCGTTAAGATCCCCGAAGGAATGTCCGACAGCAGACCTTTCGGCAAGATGCCCATTTCAACTAGCATGGTGCTGAGCCTAAAGCTGCAAAATATAAGGACGCGATCCACTTCAACCGATACCACTGGGAACGGCATGCTTGCAGTCACTCGTTTTTTCAAAGCCATGCTTCTAAGCGGTTGCATCGCCATCGCCGGTTGCGCCTGCGTCCCTTCCTCAATTGACGAGGAACTTGACAAGATTCTTGCTGACGTCGGGAACCAGTATGCAGCAGATACACGCATATCCGTATGGGAAGTCAAGGCCAATAAGACGTCCGACGGATGGCTGATCGAGGGAAAAACTGATCGCAGAGACGCGTTCGACGAACTCAATAATCGATTGCACGCAAAGAAAATGCCGGTTAGCGTTCGAGTGGCAGTGCTTCCGCAGGACAATGTGGAAATAGGGGACAGAGCATGGGCACTTGTGAATGTATCCGTAGCGACAATCAAAAAGGAGCCGCGTTTTGCGGTTGCCGCTACAACGCAGGCTTTGGCGGGCACCCCATTGCGCCTTCTCGAATTCAAAACTCCGTTTTGGCGCGTACAAATGCCCGACGGCTATATCGGCTGGGTGCATCGTCTGCAAATTGCACGTATGAGTGCTAAGGAGCTCGCGGACTGGAACGCCTCTCGTCGCGTGGTCGTCACCGCACGTTTCACAACACTCACAAGTGAAAACGGAGCGACTCTGGCGCCGCTTACCGCCGGCAGCATCGTTCGGTTTATCGAAAAGCAGGGCAACAGGGTTCTGGTAAAGCTGCCGGACGGTCATTCAGGTTTTCTTCGAACTTCTGATGTCAGGGAAACAAACGCGCATTTCTCCTTTTGTGACCGATTGCGAAGGGAAGAACCTCGGGCTTTCGTTAGGCAGTTGCTTGGCACCGCTAAGCAACTTCTCGGAACACCGTACCTTTGGGGAGGAATGAGCACGAATGGTGTGGATTGTTCCGGTTTTGTGTCGCTCGTGTGGCGTCTTAACGGTGTGATACTCAGCAGAGACGCCGATCAACAGATTGCACAGGCCAAACAACTGGATGTGCTTTGCGTGGAAGATATCCCGGCAGGCAGTCTTGTCGCTTTCGGGCAGAAAAACGAAGCCGGAGAGAACGTGGTGCGCCACATTGGCATTGCACTGGAAAATGGTGACTTTATCCATTCATTGGGGAACGTGCGCATTCAATCGCTGTCTCCGAATTCGCCGATCTACAGCGCGTACTTTGCAGAGCGTCTTTTGGGTGCTTACACGATTGACTTAAATTTGCAAGATGTTCCTAACGCCAATACGCTCTCGAATAACGCGTTTTATCGAGTCGAATAAAAAAGACTCTGCCGCGCAAACGACAGAGTCTGAGATTTCGTTGCAACAACTAATCGGGAATTACCGGATTAGCGGTTATCACGGCGACGTTCTTCTTGACGACGGCGTTCATCTTCACGGCGAATTCTTTCATCGTTGCGACGTACGCGCTCATCGTTACGGCGTACGCGTTCTGCGTCCTTGCGCATGCGTTCACGTTCCTTGCGTTCTCGCTCTTCCTCACGACGTTTTTCCTTTACATCACGTCGCTCGTCTCGGCGCTGTTCTTTCTTGAACTTGCGATAGTCCTTGCCATAGCGCTTTTCTTCCCAAGCGCGGCGCTTGCTGTCACGCCAATCGCGACCTTCTTCTTCAGCTCGGGCACGTCTTTGGATTTCACGCTGCCATTCGCTACGGGAATAACGACGGTTGTCATACTTATCGTAGTAATACTTGCCGTCCCAGCGGGCATCGTCACGATACTTTTCAGCGTAACGACGAGAGGCAGCGTCAGCCAGTCCGCCCAGAAAATCGCCGAAACCACCGTCACCAGCTGCCATAACGGCCGGAGCGATCGTCGACGCCGCAGCAGCGGCGAAACCGGTAATGAGCAATCGTCTGCTGATCATATATCTCTCCTTCAAGTATCACCGAATTCGGCTTACTGTTATTGTGGACCTAAAAACTTAGGAAGAGCATTGGCAATTACATTAAGAAAAAGTTTCAAGCTTTTTATTTTGACTGCAAACGAGAACTTCCAAAGGAAGTTAAACCCAGAGCTGAAAATTTGCTCGATTAAATATGTTTCGTTCAATTTGGCGCAGGCGATCGTTCGATCTATGCTGAATTAGAGCAACTGAAGCTCTTGCTAAGACGGCTGCAGTTGTTTGAATCGGGGAATTAGACAAAGTGTAATCAAAGCAAACACGACGCCGCCCCCGAAGCAGTATTGAGCTCCCATATATTCCCATAAGCTTCCGGCCACGAGCCCGGAAGCCAGAAGGGCAAGGCCGGAAAAGAAATTGAAGATGCCGAAGGCGGTTGCACGTACCTCGGAGGGTGCTATTTCGGAGATGATGGTTGAAAAAATGCCTTGGGTCGCTCCAAGATGCATTCCGAAAAGAACGATTCCGGCCGCCAAAATTCGATAGTTTGCAGCGTAAGCAAACAACAAATTGGCAAGTGCCAGCAAAACCATGCCCAATGCCAGAAGTTTCATCGGGTTGAGTTTGTCGGCAAGTTTTCCAAACGGATAGCTCGAAAGAGAAAAGGCGATATTCATCAGAACAACCGTCATTGGAATCCAGGCGTGTTCAATCCCGATGTCGGCAGCACGAAGAACAATAAAAGCATTGGAGAATCGGGCCAATGAAAAGAGTGTTCCCAAAATGACAAGCTGCACAAAGGCAGGCGTCAAGACAATCCTGAGATCCTTCCAGGCAATGCGCTTGGTATTTACGGTCGGCGTGACGTTGTCTTCAACGCCGAACAGGATCAGGGCGAGACACGCGGCGCCAGGAATCAAAGCAATCCAAAAGATGCTGCGCAATTCCTCCGTCCATAAGAGGAGAAGCAAGGTGGCCAGAAGCGGTCCGACAAAGGCACCAGCGGCATCGAGTGACTGTCTCAATCCGTAAGCTGCGCCGCGAATGCTCTCATCAGTGACGTCGGCCACAATCGCATCACGCGGAGCGCCTCTTAAGCCTTTGCCGATGCGATCGAAAAAGCGAGCGGCAAGAACAACCGGCATGCTACCGGCCAAAGCAAAGACCGGTTTCGAGATAACACCCAGAAAGTACCCGGCAAAAACCAGGCGCTTCTTGTGCCCGAATCGATCGGCAACGACGCCCGAAAAGACCTTGGCTATCAACGCCGTGCCTTCGCCGATGCCTTCAACAAGACCAATCCAAATGGCGCTGGCGCCAAGAGTGCCGGCCATGAAAAGAGGCAAAAGCGCGTGGATCATTTCTGATGAAATGTCCATTAAAAGACTTACAAAACCCAGCACCCATACGGTACGGGGAATTCTGATTTTGATAGCAGGACGATCGGACGACATGGCCGCCAAACAAAGTGAAAAGTTTCGGGGCCATTATCTGCTCGGCGCGTGAAAAGAGCGTGAAAATAGAGGAAGTTAGCCGGATAGGCTAATTGAATAAATATCTATATATTTTGCTTTAACCAGGCAGAATATCGACTGTATATGGATGCGATAATAGCCTGAATCAATCAGGCAATCCATCGCAGCAAGTTTTTCGAAACTTCCTGAGCATCACGACGCCCCATTTCGTAGGCACGGATGATCGCCTGCGGATCGTGAGAAAGGCGGCCTACCGGAATCGGCTCCTTCGGACGAATGATGAAGACACTGCCTTTCTGCTCTTCTGACTTAAGATAGGCCTGCGTCCTTTTGTAGTCTTGAGGACTGTTTTCAAACGTTCGGCAGAAAGCCGGGTACTTGCGATAGAAAAGACGAACGAGCGCAGCATCGCGATCCTTGACACGGTGATCTTCCGGGTGCGTGAGCACCACGACGTTTCGATCAAAACCCATGGACTGGAAGGCCTTGAGCGGCACGCGATCCGAACAGCCGCCGTCGAGCAGGAGTTTGTCCTGATAGTGAACCGGCCTGGAGACATAGGGAAGCGACGCCGAAGCAACCAGCGCGTCAATTTCGGCAAAGCAGTCCCGCATACGAATGTACTCAGGTTTTCCTGTCTCCAAGTTAGTGCTCACTGTCCAGAACTCCATGCCGGAAGCTTCAAACGCTTTCTGATCAAACGGTTCGAGTTCCTGCGGGATTTGCCGGTAGCAAAAGTCATTGTCAACGATGTTGCCAGTACGAATCAGCGTTCTGAAGCTGAAGAAGCGCGGATCCTTACAAAAACGCGTGTAGATGCGGTAACTGCGTCCTTTTTGACCGGACACAAACGAAATGCCGTGGATGGCACCGGCCGAAACGCCGATGACACCGGAAAAGGGCAGGTGCAAGTCGTGCAGAACGTCCAATACGCCCGCCGCATAAATGGCCCGCACGCCGCCGCCTTCAACCACAAGTCCGAGTTTGCTTTTGTCCGTTTCCTGCATGGCTGTCAACGTAGGTTACCAAAGGCTTCCGAGCTTAATGCGCTTCATGCAGGAAAACAATCGGCCGTTTGTCTTGTCCCTCAGGTAATACCTCAATTTCGTCCGTCTAGGTAATTTGTTGCTCTTGACAAAACTTCGACAAAATCGGAGACTTCGATATCGTGCAAATTCCTGTATTTCCGCCATTTCCGACAAACATGCGTCCGTCCGGTACAACGCTCGTTTCTTTTGCGGTTCTCACCCAGTATTGCCGCTCCCATCTCATGCGCTGATCGTCACGCGCACAGGGCAGTGCGTCCGCTTCCAAAAGTTAATCGGCAGCGGCGTTCCATCACGAACTTTGCGTCATTCCCAGCCTTAAGCAAATTCCAATTGCAGGCACACCGACGACGTATTTGGCGCGATCTTGCGTCCGTCGTGCAAAACAGCGAGACCAGGAAAAAACTTCGACTATGCTTGAACTCAAACACATTACAAAAACTTTCGACACGGACGCCGGCCGCGTGAAGGCCGTCGACGACGTGTCGCTCACGATCAATCCCGGGGAAGTTTTCGGCATCATTGGCTTTTCAGGCGCCGGCAAATCAACGTTGGTGCGCTGCATCAATCTGCTTGAGCGTCCGACCTCGGGCAATGTTGTCATCGACGGCACGGACCTCACGACGCTTTCCGACGCCGATCTGCGCGTCGTGCGCCGCCGCATCGGCATGATCTTTCAGCACTTCAATTTGATGCCCAGTCGCACGGTATTCGACAACATCGCGCTCGCACTGCGTCACTCTGAGCTCGATAAGAATGCCAAAGCCAAGAAGATTGAGGAACTTCTTGCGCTGGTCGGACTTTCGGACAAGTTAAACGCATATCCGGCTCAGCTCTCGGGCGGTCAAAAGCAGCGCGTAGCCATTGCTCGGGCGCTTGCTAATGACCCGAAGGTGCTTTTGTGCGACGAAGCTACGAGCGCACTCGATCCCCAAACCACACATTCGATTCTGAAGCTTCTCAAAGAAGTCAATCAAAAGCTCAAGCTCACGATCGTGGTGATCACGCACCAGATGTCTGTGATCAAGGAAATCTGCGATCGCGTCGCCGTGATGAAAACGGGCCGCATCGTCGAGGAGGGATCCATCACGGATATTTTTGCCCACCCCAAGGCTGATCTCACCAAGGAATTCATCAATACGGCCAACAACGTAAAAAAATTCCTGGGGCTCGTCGAAAGCGGTCAGTTGGATTCCGAGGTGGCCAACGGCGGCAAGATTCTGCTTCTGACCTATACCGGAGGTTCGGCGGGCGAACCTCTTGTTGTTGCGCTTTACGAGCGTTTTAAGGTACGGGCCAACATTGTCTTCGGCAACATCGACTTCATTCAGGGGGCGGCGCTGGGCAAACTTGGCGTGGTACTCACGGGCGAAAAAGAGTCCGTCATTCAAGCCGAAGAGTATCTCAAGCAAAACGGCGTTTACGTAGAGGAGCTCAAAAATGGACTTCATTAATGCCCTGATGCCCAATTTCGAGCGCTTGAGCGGTGAGCTTCTCGAGTGCATCGGTCAGACATTCACCATGCTCGCCGTCTCGGGCAGTATTGCCTGGGTGCTCGGTGTAGCCGTGGGCGTCCTTCTTACCGTGTGCCGCCCCGGCGGCATTCTGGAAAATCGCTGGCTTTTTACGATCTTTGATCGCGGCATCGACATCATCCGTTCGATTCCGTTCATTATTCTGATCGTATTGCTGATCCCCGTGAGCCGCTTCCTGGTGGGAACGGGATCGGGCGTGACCGGTTCGTTTGTCGCACTTGTTGCGGGTACCGTTCCGTTTTTTGCTCGTCAGATCGAATCGGTTCTCGCCGACATTGATCATGGTCTGATTGAGGCGAGTCAGGCGATGGGTTTTTCGCCGCGCGAAATTATCTTCTCGGTGTATCTGCGCGAAAGCATTCCCGGCATCACCCGCGTGACGATGATCACTTTTGTGAGCCTTGTGGGCATCACGGCCATTGCGGGCGCGATCGGCGCGGGTGGTTTGGGCGACTTTGCCATTCGTTACGGCTATCAGATGGGTTACCGCGACATGATCTGGCTTACCGTGATCATTATTTTGCTCATCATCAGCGTGTTTCAATTCTTCGGCAACATCATCATCAAGAAATCGACGCACTAATATCAGAGGGAGACAAAAATGGCAGGATTTCAATCTCGATTCGGCAAGGTGACGGCTGCACTTGCGGCCGCCGGAATCGTCGCGGTCGCGCTTACGGGCTGCGGCGACGATAAAAAGGAAGCGTCAGCCGACGGCTTTACCGTGGTCAAAGTGGGTGTCGTTGGCGACTACAACGCGCAGTGGGACACCGTCAATAACCTTCTCAAGAAAGACAAGATTCAGGTCAAGCTAGTGAAGTTCTCCGACTATGCGACGCCCAATCGTGCGCTGGCAGACGGTGAAATTGATCTCAATGCTTTCCAGCATAAGGCCTATCTGAAAAACGACATCGAGCGTAACGGTTACAAGATTGAAGCGATCGGAGACACGCTCATCACGCCGCTGCGTGTCTTTAACAACAAGAACAAGCTAAAGAGCATGAAAGACGTCAAGGACGGCGACATCTTTGCCATCCCGAGCGACCTCACAAACGGCGGTCGCGCCCTGAAGGTGCTTGAAGCCGCAGGGCTCATCGTCTGCGATCCGGCCAAGGGCTATGTTCCCACCAAGACCGACATCACGAAGTACAACGTCAAGATTCAGATTCGCGAAGCCGAATCCGGCGTGCTCTTCAATATTCTGCCGGACGTGTCAGCCGCTTTGATCAACGGCGGCAACGCTTACACGGCAGGACTCGACTCCAAGAAGGACTCGATCTTTGCCGAGGACATTGATCCCAAGACCAACCCCAATGTGGGTCAGCTCTTCAACGTGATCGTAGCCCGCAGCAAGGATAAGGACAACCCTGTCTACAAGAAGGTGGTTGACGCCTACCACACGCCGGAAACCGCCAAGACGCTCGTTGACGTCTACAAAGGCGCCTTTACCCCTGTGTGGGCGGGTTCCGAAAAATACACGTACTGATCGGCGGACTGACCGCCGCAGCCGGCAGCAATGGCCTTAGAGACCGACTGCCGGCTTTTCGTTGAAGCAGAGAAGGCATCATAAATGGCTATCGATACTTGTGTTCTGGAACAGAAGGACTACATCGTCGGCATGCGTCGTTATTTTCATGCGCATCCGGAAGTGAGTCTGAAGGAATTCAAGACCTCGGTTCGGATTGAGGAAGAACTAGACAAAGTCGGCATCGAGCACACCCGTGTGGGTGAAACGGGTGTATATGCTCGTGTGGTCGGTAAAAAAACGGTTGAGGGTAAAACGAAAATCGTGGCGCTAAGGGCCGACATGGACGCGCTCGGCATGGATGACCTCAAAAACTGCGAGTACTCCTCTCAGAATCCGGGCTTTTGCCACGCCTGCGGCCACGACGGCCACACGGCAACGTTGCTAGCTGCCGCACGCATTCTGAAGTCAATGGAAAACGACTTTGCGGGCGAAGTGCGCTTCTTCTTCCAGCAGGCCGAGGAAATCGGGCAGGGGGCACGTCAATTCGTCGCGGCAGGTTTGCTCGAAGGGGTAGATCGCATCTACGGGCAGCATGTCACCAACACGCTCAACGTCGGCCAAGTAGGTATCGTTGCCGGACCTCTCAACGCAAGCTGCGACTTTTTCCGCATCGACGTGAAGGGCAAAGGAGCTCACGTCTCCATGCCGCACAAAGGCGTGGATGCTCTTTACGTGGCTTCCCAGATCGTGGTAGCCGTGCAGAGCATCGTTGCGCGCAGCACCGATCCGATGGAGTCAGCCGTCGTCGGAATCGGCAAGGCCTGGGCCGGTACGCAGTACAACATCGTTGCCGAAGAAGCCGTACTGGAAGGGACGGTACGCACATTTTTGCCCGAAGTACGTGTAGCTACAAATCGGCGGCTTACGGACATCGTCGAAAAAACAGCTGAGATGCTCGGCGCCAACGCAAGCATCGTCATCAAGAACTATTCCAACCCCTTGATCAACGACGCGGATGCGACAAAAGAAGCCAAGCTCGTCGCACAGGAAATTGTGGGTGCCGAAAACATCGTCACGGACTATCCCAAGTCCATGATGGCCGAAGATTTTGCCGATTATCTGCCGCACTGCAAGGGGACATTCGTTTACTTCGGTACACACAGCAACAAGCCGGGGACCGATCGGCCCAACCACAACGGATATTTCGACATCGACGAAGAGGGGCTGCTCGTGGCTTGCAATATGTTTGTGCGTTACGCGTTGTATGCGCTTGGCACGAAGTAGCCATGAATTGACCACGTAGTCAGATGGGCGGGCCAGTTAGGACCAGCTTGCATCTGAGTACGCTAAAAAACAAAGGCTGCCTGATCGTTCAGGCAGCCCTTTGTTCAAACAGAGTGCGTCAAGAAATTAGTTCTTGTGGCACATCGTGCAGTTGTTGTGCATCGGGTCAGCCTTCTTTTCGCCCTTAACCCAATGGTCGGCCGGCATAGCCATCGGCTGGCCCTTCACCTTGGCGGCGCCCATCTTGGACTGATCGCCGTGGCACATAACGCAGGGATTGTTGGCGTCGGTGATCTTGTATGCATCAATCGGATGCGGGATCTTGGAGGGCATGCCGCCAGCGGCCTGGGCGGCGGCGCAGATCATCATGGAAGCGGCTGCAACAACGCAGGAAACCGTGAACTTGCTCATCTTATTCTCCTTTTTATCGGGGTGTTTTTTACGTTAGTAAATTCTGATGAACTTCTCGTCAGGCACGAGAAATTCTGCGGGTGAATTTTTATTATGATTTTAAGGTTCGCGCAATACGCCGCTTGAACTAGTTCCAGCAATTTTCTTTTTTTCTGTAAAAATTTTTTCTCAGCAAATTCTCTCGGGCGTTTTTTCGACAGTCGCGAAAGCACAAACTAAAATGGCGACTCCCCGGAGAATCAATACGAATGACTATCACACTCAATCAACTTGACGTCGGCCAATCCGCTACCGTAGAAGTGGTCGGTGGAAGCGGCGCGCTTCGCCAACATTTTTTGGACATGGGGCTGATCCCTCAGGCCACGGTAACCCTGATCAAGCGAGCACCGATGGGAGATCCCATTGAGGTCCGAATCCGCAGTTATGAACTTACTCTGCGCGTAGCCGAAGCCAATGAAATTTTTGTGAAGAATGTCCGCAAAGGGGAGCCGGCAAAACAAACGCACCCCAAGCCGATAGAAATGGATCACCCCGGCTACGCAGAAGCCGGTAAAAATCAAGTGATCAAGCGTGAGCAACCTCTGATGACGGCCGAGACCGTTCGGATCGCGCTCGTTGGCAATCAAAACTGCGGCAAGACAACGCTTTTTAACAAATTGACCGGTTCGAACCAGCACGTCGGCAATTTTCCCGGCGTTACGGTTGACCGAAAAGACGGGCGAATTGTCGGCCATGAAGAAGCGCTCGTAACCGATTTGCCCGGCATCTACTCGCTTTCTCCTTACACCAACGAAGAAATCGTCTCGCGCGAGTTTATCCTTCGCGAAGACCCCAACGTCATCATCAACATCGTCGACGCCACCAACATCGAGCGCAACATGTATCTCACGCTGCAGCTCATGGAACTCGGCCGTCCCATGGTTCTGGCCTTGAACATGATGGATGAGGTGGCTGCCAACGGCGGTTCCGTTCGCGTCAATGAAATGGAAGCGATGTTGGGAATTCCGGTTGTGCCGATTTCGGCGAGCCGGGGTGAGGGCATTGAAGAGCTCGTTGAACACGCTTTGCATGCCGCTCGCTTTGTCGAGACGCCGGCAGTTCACGATTTCTGTTCGACTGACGATCATGGCGGGGCGGTACATCGTTGTCTGCACAGCCTGATGTTTCTCATTGAGGATCATGCTCAGCAAGCCGGCATTCCGCTTCGTTTTGCCGCAAGTAAAATCGCCGAGGGCGATGCGCTCATAACCGAACAGCTTCATCTTGACGTTAATGAAAAGCGCACGATCGAACACATCCTTAAGCAGCTTGAAGCCGAACGAGGGCTGGATCGAGCCGCAGCCATCGCCGACATGCGCTTCAGTTTCATTGACAACGTCTGTGCGCAAACCGTCGTTAAGCCTCACACCAGCAAAGAACATCTGCGAAGCCTTGAAATCGACCGCATTCTGACCGGCAAATACACCGCCATTCCGGCCTTTGTCGCCATCATGGCTTTGGTGTTCTGGATGACGTTCAATGTTGTCGGCGCGTGGCTTACCGACGGCCTTGACTGGCTCATCGGTTTGGCAACCGACAAGGTTGATGCGTTGCTTACGAACCTCAGTGTCAATGAGTCGATTCATTCGCTCATCATCGACGGCATCTTCAATGGTGTGGGCAGCGTTGTGAGTTTCGTACCGACCATTGTCGTCCTCTTTTTCTTCCTGTCCTTCCTTGAAGACAGCGGCTACATGGCCCGCGTCGCGTTTGTGATGGATGTCTTTCTGAGACGCATTGGTCTGTCGGGGCGCAGCATCGTGCCGATGTTGATCGGTTTCGGGTGCACGGTGCCCGCCGTGATGGCAAGTCGTACGTTGCCGTCCGAACGCGACCGCAAAATGACAATTCTGCTGACACCCTTTATGAGCTGCTAGGCAAAGCTTCCGATCTACGCATTTTTTGTGGCGGCCTTTTTCCCCGGCCAAGGTGCGTGGGTAATGATCGGGCTGTATTTGCTCGGCATTATTACGGCTATTGCACTCGGTCTAGTCATGCGGCGAACTATGTTTAAAGGGGAAGCCATGCCGTTTGTCATGGAGCTTCCAAACTATCGCCTGCCCGGTGCACGCAATGTTGCTTTGCTTTTGTGGGACAAGGCCAAGGATTTTCTGCAGCGCGCCTTTACCGTCATTTTTGTAGCAACCATCGTCATCTGGTTCCTGCAGTCATTTGATTTCCGCATCAATCCCGTTGAAGATCCTCAGCTTTCCATGTTGGCTGTCGTTTCGGGCTGGATCTCACCTTTGTTCGAACCGTTGGGGTTCGGTGATTGGCGCATCAGCACCGCTTTGATAAGCGGGTTCATGGCCAAGGAAAGCGTCGTGAGCAGCCTTTCGGTGACATTTGGTTCTACTGAAGCATTGACGACGGCATTAAACGGCCTGACTGCAATCAGTTTGTTGGTCTTCTGTCTGCTCTATACGCCCTGTGTGGCTTCCATCGCGACGATCAAGCGAGAGCTGGGAGGTCTCTGGGCGACGGGCGTTGCCGTTTTCCAATGTGCGGTAGCCTGGGTTGTGGCCTTTGTGGTCTATACGGGCGGCAGCTTGCTTGGCCTAAGCTAAAAAGGATGAGCGCCGTGAATGCCGCCAGTTGGATTGTCCTTTTTGTAATCGCCGTCGCATTTGCTTTGGCTGTGCTGCGCATCTTCAAAGGTAAGCACACGGGGTGTTGCGGCGGCTGCAACGGGTGCAACAAAACCGCATGCGCAAAGACAGGTTGCACCAAGTGCCGGACTTAACCGCCCAATCGTTTGTTTTCGTGCCGTTACGACTCAGTCACTGAGCAGCTCAACTTCAGGCTGACGGCCGAACCACTTCTCAAAGATTTTCGCAAACTCACCGTTTTGCTTGATCGTGGCAAGACCGCGGTTGATGCGCTTGAGAAGCTCCTTGTTGCCCTTCTTGACGGCAATGCCCAGGTCTTCACGGGTCAGAGCCACCGGCAACGCTTTCACCTTGCCGCGGCCGGCAGTAACAACGTAGTAGTCGTTGGTCGGGATGTCGTTGAGCACGGCATCCACTCCGCGGTTGCGAAGTTCCAGGTAGCACTCGGTGAGCTGGTTGAAGACTCGCACCTCGGCGTTTTTGACCTTGCGGGCAGCGGCTTCGCCGGTCGATCCGATCGAAACGGCCAAACGCTTGCCTTCGAGGTCTTCGGCCTTGGTGATCGTCGTATTGTCGGCATTGACGACAATGCCTAGCCCGGCAATGTAGTAGCGGTTGGAGAAATCGACGCTTTTTGCACGCTCGGGCGTAATCGTGATGTCGTTGATGGCAATGTCGATGTTGCCGGTCTTCAAAGCAGGTATCAGACCGTCAAAGGCGAGGTTCCTCACTTCTACATCAAAGCCTTCGGCCTTGCCGATCGCACGAATGATGTCAACGTCGTAGCCCACATACTGGCGCGTCTCGGAATCTTGAGAACCAAAAGGCGGATAAGTCGCGTCCATGCCGACAATCAGCGTGCGTTTAAGATGTTGGTTTGCCCAGGCTGGAACAACAGACAGCGCAGCTGCGGCCGTCACGACGGATAAAAAGGTTCTCTTCTGCATTGCTGGTTTCAGGAATCCGGTGTTCATCCATACCGCGAAATTGCGGTAATAAACTTAGAATTTTAAGGTGATTTGTGTTGAAGGAGCCAACCACCGGGCAAACTCCCGTGTAGGTATTTCGATTTGCATCAAATCAGCCGATTGAAAGCAATCAGCGCCAAAGCATCGGCACAACACAATTCTTCGCAGTCGTATCAACTGAGATACTGCTTCTGGTGATCGGTATTTTTGTTAAGCTCTTTGCCACAACGCAACACGGGAGGAAACCTAATGGCGCAGCACCTTTTAGCCGATTTAATCCGTCAGAGCGGTTCCGTCGTGATTGACGGCGCCATGTCCACAGCACTTGAAAAGGCAGGTTGTGACCTCAACGACAAGCTCTGGAGTGCGCGCGTACTCATTGAAGAACCGGACAAGATTCGGCAGGTGCACGCTGATTATTTCGAAGCGGGAGCCAACGTTGCCATTACCGCAAGCTACCAAGCGACCGAGGCTGGATTTAAAGAGCGAGGAATTGACTCTCAGAAAGCATATGGCCTTATCGCTCAATCTGTGACGCTGGCCCGTGAAGCTCGCGATGATTTTTTGATTCGTCATCCGGAACGAGAGCCGAAAACTCTTTTGATCGCGGGTGCCGTCGGCCCTTACGGTGCTTATCTCGCCAACGGTGCCGAATATACGGGCGACTATCACCTTTCGGACGGTCAATACCGTGCCTTTCACCAATTGCGCATGAAGGCTCTGGCAGAAGCCGGAGCGGATTTCTTCGCCGTTGAGACGCAAGCAAGGCTCGACGAGGTCAGGGTCATTCTCTCGATGATGGAAGAGCTCGACATGACTGCCTGGGTAACCTTTACATTGAAGGACAGCGGTCATATCTCTGACGGAACGCCGATCGAAGAGGCTGCCGAAGTGTGCGGCAAGCATCCGTTGGTTGACGCCGTCGGCGTCAACTGCGTCAAGCGTGAAATGGTGGCTGACGCATTGCAGCGCATTTCGTCCGTCACAGACAAGCCAATGATCGTTTATCCCAATTCGGGTGAAACGTATGATCCGACGACAAAGACCTGGCATCATCCGGTCTCGGGGCCGGGCTGGGCCGACTTCGTGTCCAAATGGAAAGCTATGGGAGCCGTTTGTCTGGGGGGCTGCTGCAGAACGTTGCCCTCGGATATTGTTCAGATTGCTGAGCTGATGAAGGCTCGCCACTGAGGAAGGACTTGCCCGGTATTCGGCGCAAACTACTCGGAGCAAAGAGCGGTTTGGAGATTGTTCGGGTTGCGATCCGGGAAGCCTTATTGTCCTATTAATCTGCGGTCAACTGCTCAATCGTCTGAGGCGTTGTGAAGCTGCTTGATGTCACGCAGCGGAGGTAAGCCGAAAAGTTCCTTATAGTCCCGAACGAACTGAGCCAGGCTTACGTAGCCAACGGCAAAGGCCGCCGAGGTGACGTTTGTTTCGCGAGCGACCAATAGACGGCGAGCTTCAAACAGCCTGACACGTTTGCGAAACTGAACGGGCGAAAAACCGGTGACTTGTCGAAATTTTCGGTGGAACGTTGCATTTGACATGTTGGTTTTCCCTGCCAGCTCTTCCACCGAACAATCTGTCGCATAGTTGCGTCGGATCCAACTGACGGTTTTTAAAACGGCATGGCCTTCGGATCCGGCACTCGCAAGTGCTCTGAGTTCTGCTCCGCAAGATGAATCCAGAAGCAAAGCATGCAGTTCTCTTAGTATCAACGGCGCACGCACCGCAATCAGTTTGGGACGGTCCAGTATTTTCAGCAGTCGCAGGAACACGTCTCGCAAATCCTCGTCCGGACAAATGACGAATACACCGCCGGGCATTTCTGACAATTGTCCGGATTGATGGCGATCGTACAGGGCATCGGCGTATTCCATCAAAATCGACGCATCGAGCGACACGGAAAGCGCAAGAAAGGGATTGTCTCTCGAAGCATCGAGAGTGTGAAATTCACTCGGCGAAGCAATGCCGCACACCAGACTTTCCCCGGCACCGTACTCCAGCATCTTCCCGCCGATCGCCGTGGTTTTACGACCATGCACAATGAAAGTTGTCATGATTTCGCCGGCTGTGCGTTCAATAAATGCATTGGATTCAATGCGATAGAGCGTCAGTCCGGGAACCAATGTGGGAAATACACCGTGATGCGGTGCATGTCGGGCAATGATTTGAGCTGCGGACTCGAGCGAAGCGTCGAACATAAGGGGCTTTTGCGAAGAACTGAGACTGAAGACACCCCATTATAGGAAAGCAGGAAATTCATCTCGTCTTAAGTTGATAAAAAAAAGCAAAAATTTGACATGATGGACCATGAAAAATATCTCCGATGATTGAAAAATGTAAAAGACAGTTCAATACGTCCGGTCTGATATTTTGGAAAAGTGGAGAAATCATGCAAAAAATTCTCGTCATCAACGGCCATCCGAATCCGGAAGCCTCCGTTGCCGGCAAAGCCGTGCTCAATACGCTTGAATCATCCCGTTGCGAGATGCAAATCAGAACGTTGGCGCAGTTGTGCGGTCCCAACGGTTTTGATGTGGCTGCGGAACAAGAGGCTTTACGGAGGGCCGATGTGATCGTGTGGCATTTTCCGTTTTATTGGTACTCGGTTCCGGCGATTCTCAAGAAATGGATCGATGATGTGCTTACGCGCGGTTTTGCCCACGGCACCGGAGGAACAGCTTTACACGGCAAAAAGCTTCTCCTGTCGTTTACGACCGGTGCGGCGGCTCAGGAGTATGCAAAGGGACGTGCAATGAACTGGCCGGTGGAGGCATTTCTTCCGCCACTTTTGCAGACTGCCTACTTATGCGGCATGAAGACATTGGCTCCCGTGTGGTCAAACGGCATGATTTTTATTCCCGGCGTTCACACTGAAGCTGACCGCAAACGAATCCTCAAGCAAGCCGAAGAACATGCCGCGCGGCTTCTCAATGAAATTAACGCCTGCGCTGAAAACTAGATTGGGGAGATTGAGATGAAATTTCTCGTTGACGTTCGCATTACTGACCGTGAGGCGGCAAAACCGTATCTGCCGGCACACCTGGAATATCTGAATCGTCATTTTGAAAACGGTGACTTTATTCTTTTCGGCGCCTACGTTCAAGGTGAGGGAGGAGTGCTGATTGCTCAAAGCGAATCAATTGACTCGCTGAATTTGCTTTTACAAGCCGACCCCCTGAAAAAAGGAAACTGCGCAACCTGGGAGACACTTGAATTTCGTGTGGCTCGCGCAGCTTCGAATTTAATGGACTAGCAGAGGATTCTTGCCTGCAATAGGAGACACACCATGAAAAGGAGGCACCTTTTACAGTCGACCTTGGCGTTTGGGACCTTACCGAGCGTTGCGTTGGCCGCGCCAGCAGTTGTAGCTGACAAACCGAAAGCCGACATGTCGACCGATGTTGTGATCGTCGGAGGCGGTTTTGCGGGTTTAACTGCCGCTGTCACAGCCTCTCGTGCCGGAGCCAAAGTCGTGGTTCTTGAAAAGCGCAGCTATTGCGGCGGCGACGGCGTGTTATCGGCCGGCATCATCGCGTCGGCCTTTTCAGAAGTCCATAAGGCACAGGGCTTCCAAGGAAAAGCGGATCTTGACTCGTATTGGCAACTGATCGAGGAGGGACACACGGATGAACCTCTGTCAAAAGTGCGCGACAACATGCCCAACTCGCCGATGTACTCGGGCATAGCCAAACATGATCCGAACGTTTTGCGGCGTTCAGCAGAAATGTCTCCTGCAGTTGCGGCCTTCATCATGTCATACGGCATCGATTTTTTGCCGATCAATCCGCAGCAGCCTTTTTTGTTACCGTCCAAGCCGGGATCCATGCCGAAATTTGCACAGGCCATGCTCGATGAAATTCAAAAGCGCGGTGTCTCCGTCTTGCTCGATAGCGCAGTGACAGGACTTGAAACACAAACCGAAGATAAAGGTCAAGATCGCGTCACCGGCGTTCGATTTGTGCAGGATGGCAAAACACAATTCATCCAAGCTCGGGCCGTGGTTCTTGCCACTGGCGGTTTTTCAGACAATCGACAAATGATGCACCGCTATAAACGTGTGTGGGCGAATATTCCCAAAGGATTTACTGCGATCGGCGAAGGCGTTCCGCCGGGTCACGACGGCGACGGCATCACACTGGGAAGACTTGTCGGAGCCGCCGTCGAAGACATGGAGTCCATGCCAAAACTCTTTGCGGCTCCCAAACCAGGTGTCCGAAGTCCGTCGTGGATTCTTTTTGATACGTATACGGCTTATCTGGTCGACAAAAACGGCAAACGATTTTGCAATGAGCACGAAAGCCGCTACGCGGGCTGTGCACTGGCCTGCTTCAGACAAAACATTGACGGCGCCTACGTTGTCTTGGACGAAGCTACAGTGACGGGACCGAACAAGGAGCGTTGGCGCTACGCCGATTTATTGTCGGCAAAGGCCCTTTTCAGAGGGCAGACCATTGAAGAAGCAGCTTCAAAAGCCGGTGTTGATCCCAAGGGGCTGCAAAGAACGCTTCAGAGAATTGCAGACGATTCCGCCGCGGGAAAAGGGGACACGGAATTCGGACGCAAAGACAAACTTTTCCGTGCACTTAAAGGGCCTTTTTATGTCTCAACGCCGAGTTGGCCGGTTCGTTTCAAAACGGAAGGCGGATTGGAAGTCAATCCGGACTTTCAGGTATTGAGGGCCACCGACGATACGCCGATTCCCGGTCTTTATGCCATCGGCGCAACGTGCGGTTCCATTTCGACCCGCTTGTGCGATGTGATTGCCAGCGGATTGATCGTCGGACCGATTGCCGCAGCAGGTGCATGAGGAAAGTACCGTCTGCGGTTAAACCTCAACCATAATCAAGGATTAGCAATGATCAAAGTTCTTTCATTGGTAGCGACGTGTATGGCTGTTATCTCATTTTCCGGCTTTGCCGCCGAGGCACCTTCGACTGCTGCAGCAAATCCCTACGAACAAAACATTGTGCGACTCTCCAAAATCACGGTTGCGCCCGAATATCTTGATCAATACAAGGCATTTGCTGCCGAAGTGGGTCGTGAATCAATGAAGCGTGAACCCGGCGTTCGCGTCCTGTACAGCATGCAAGAAAAAAAGAACCCCACGCGGTTTGCCATTCTCGAAATCTATGCAAATCAAGAGGCTTACAAACATCATATCCAGACACCTCACTTCAGGAAGTACAAGGAAGGAACATTGCATATGGTGACGTCGTTGGAACTCATTGACTGCGACGCTCTCGTTCCGGAAGCACTTATAAAGCCCTAGAAGTATTTGATACAGATACAAAAACAGCCTCCACCGGAGGCTGTTTTGCCACTGTATCAGTTCAAGCGTTTTTCTCTGAAAATCGTTTGATCTAGATCGGATTGTTTTGCAAAGGCGTTTCTCTCGATTTCCAAATCTTCCTTTACCCAAAGGACGGCATGCTTCATGGTTTCCTGTTCTGACAAAAAGCCTTTGCCCAGACTCAACATGGCTTTAAGTGACTGTCTTGACAAAAACGCCATCGGAATCTGTGCTGCAAGCAGCAAACAGGCAAGACCGAAAGCGCCGGAATGAACGCATAACGCCCATCGGTAAGCACTGCCCTGTACTTCCTGCGGTTGATGCAGTGCGAACAAAGCAAAGCCGGAAGCGAGCAAAAGAATATTCAGAAAAATAAGAGCGCCGTAGGCAATGCGCTGGCCGGCCTTGTAGCGGCCTTGAGGAGGAACGCTGCTCGACTTCTGCGGTCGATTCAATATCTTGCTTGGATCCCCGCCCAAACATTTGAGCCAAGCCAGAAACGGACGATCGGTTCGGAAAATTTCAAAGAGCATTCTTTGAAAGCGGGATTTTGCAAAAAGGATGTATGCGCTCAACAGTACGGCAAGAGCAAATCCAAAGGCAAAATGGACTCCGATCGAAAGGTGCGTCGGCTCAACGTTGGCTCTTGAAGCGGAACCAATGAGAATGCCGGTAGCGGCGAGAACGGCCCAGAACAGAGCATTGAATAGGTGAGTAAGCTGGTCGCTTATCTCAAAACGACGAATCAGGACGGATCGCATGGCTGAGACCTCTTCTAAAGGGAAGGCGCCTGCGACCTACAAGTGAGACAGACCGCGGCGCATAGTTCAGGAAAAAAGCCAAAACGTCAAAACTTGAGCTTCGGCGGCATGTTTGGGATCGCGCCACGATCAGTGCACAGAATAGTCGACTTCAATGTAAAGATGCGTTACGCAACTGTCAGACTTTGGTAGCAAACGAGTCCGTGCCGCTTCAATTCAAGAGTCCTTTGGCTGTGTGACACTCGACGCAATATCTTTTATTTGTCCGTTTGTCTCAAAACAAAACTCAAATGACAGTGCGGCAGTTGTAACTGCCTAAAGTGCGGGTGTCTGCAGCAAACGCATGCAACTTTGCTGCTCAACGGATTTACGAACTGACAATGGACACTGCACTATTCGATCTTTTTGGCGATTCTTTCTGGCAAATTCTGCTGCCGGGTTTGACCGTAACCATTCCGCTTACGGCGATCGCTTTTTCCGGAGCGCTCGTCATCGCGGTTGTGGTAGCGCTCATCCAGTACGCACACGTGCCTGTACTGAAGGATCTCGCGCGCTTTTATATCTGGGTCACACGCGGCACGCCGCTTCTGGTGCAGCTCTTCGTCGTGTTCTACGGTCTACCCCACGCAGGAGTGCTGATCAATCCGTTTGTGGCCGCAGTGGTCGTCTTTGCCGTTAACGAAGGTGCCTACTGCGCCGAAACCATCCGTGCGGCACTCGAATCTGTTCCCGCAGGGCAGCTTGAAGCGGGCCTGTGCAGCGGCATGAGCTATCTGCAGACGATCACCCGAATCGTGTTGCCCCAGGCTTTCCGAACAGCTTTCCCGACGCTTGGCAATTCGCTCATTGCCATGGTGAAGGACACATCACTTGCGGCCAACATCACCGTCACGGAAATGTTTATGACAACGCAGCGCATCGTGGCACGCACCTACGAACCTTTGTTGCTCTACATCGAAGTCGGCTTGATTTACCTCATTTTCTGCACGGTTCTTACGCGCCTTCAGAGTTACGGCGAGAAGCGCCTGAGAACCTATGTCTCCCGTTGAGACAAAGGAACATCGCATGCTGTTGAGTGTTGAAAATCTGCGCAAGACCTTTTCGGGCACACCCGTATTGCATGGCATTGACCTGGAGGTCGAGAAAGGGGATGTGGTCGCGATCATCGGGCCGAGCGGATCGGGAAAGACCACGCTTTTACGTTGCCTGAATTTTTTGGAAAAGGCCGACGGTGGCCGGATGACCTTTGCGGGCGAAACGTTTGACCTGGCAAAGATCTCCCGCAAAAACGTTCTGAGTATCCGCAAGCGCACGGGTTTCGTGTTTCAAAACTACAACCTCTTTTTGAACAAGACGGCACTTGAAAACATCACCGAAGGACTGATCGTCGGAAGAGGAATCAAAAAGGGACTGGCACAGGCCAAGGCGCATGAGCTGCTGGCTCGATTTTCCCTGACACACCGCGAAAACGCCTATCCGAGTGAACTCTCGGGAGGCCAACAACAGCGCGTAGCCATCGCACGAGCGCTCGCTGGCGATCCAGACATCATTTACTTCGATGAGCCCACATCCGCTCTTGACCCGGAACTTACGCGTGACGTGCTCTCGATTCTGAAGGAGCTTGCTCAACAGGGACTCACGATGGTCGTCGTCACGCACGAACTCACCTTTGCCAAGAGCGTCGCCAACAAGGTGGTTTTTATGGAAGCCGGACACGTGGTGGAAGCAGGAGACGCACAGACGATCTTTGGGAACCCGAAAGAACTCCGAACAAAAGAATTTTTGGAAACGCTTGTCTGAGCACCAAGCAAACAATCGATTTGGGAATGGGAAAAACGTATGACAAGAAACCTCAAAACACTGACGATGCTCGCATCCGCTGTTTTATTGGCGGCGACACTCACAGGATGCGGAGAAGACACTAAGACTGAGACTGCAGCAAAAGCAGCTCAAGCGCGAACGCAGGATCTGTTGGAAACAATCAAGTCACGCGGCACGATCACGATTGCCATGGAAGGAACTTGGTCTCCGTGGACCTATCACGATAAAGACGGCAAACTGACCGGTTTTGACGTGGCCATCGGCGAGAGAATCGCCCAAAAGATCGGTGTCAAGGCTCAGTTTATCGAAGGCAAATGGGACGGACTGCTCGCGGGGCTCAACGCGGGACGTTATGACTTGATGATCAACGGCGTGGGCATCACCAAGGAGCGCAGTCAGGCATACAGCTTCTCGGATCCTTACGCCTATGACCGTGTCGCGGTAATTGTCAACGACGATCGCGCCGATATCAAGACGATGCAGGATCTCAAGGGCAAAACAACGGCCAACACCATTTCAAGCACTTATGCACTGGCTGCTGAAGAGGCGGGAGCCAAAGTGATCGGTGTGGATGATCTCAACCAGACGTTTGAGCTTTTACGCTCAAGGCGCATCGACGCGACGCTCAACTCGGAAGTGACATACCTGGACTACACCAAGGCTCATCCGGACGCCCAGATCAAGATTGCGCTCTATACGCCGCAGGCTGGTGAAATCGGCATTCCTCTGAAGAAATCGCCGCAGACCGAGTCACTGCGCAAGATCGTCAATGAAACAATTGCAGAACTGAGAGCCTCGGGAGAACTCAGTAGGCTTTCGGTGCAGTTCTTCGGGATTGATATCTCAAAGAAAAATTAAAGGCAACAAAAAGTAATTTACTTCGGTTGTCGAACTCAGATTACCGACTTTCTGCCCGAAGTGTGCACCTCGGGCAATTTTTTCACTCACAAAAAATTTGGGAAATACGACGAATCTATATTCGCTCGGTTGATGGCAGAGAATCGTGCAAAGAACGCGTTCGAAACAACTACTTATGCCTCTGGGGGCTCAGTTAAAAGCCAGTCACAACCGATGAGTGCGATTATCTTTGCACGCACTTCAGCCAGGACTTTAGCCGGTATTTTTTCCTTGAAAACCGCATTCCTCGCTTTCCAATCCAGATTTTTTATGTGATCGGAAAGCACAACGCTAGCTTTATTCGTTGACGGTACGACAACTTCAAAAGGGTAACCTTTGATGTGTGTTGTCATAGGGCAGCAGAGCATCAAACCGGTTGTCCTGTTATATACCGCTCCACTCAGAACAAGGGCAGGTCGACGCCCTGCCTGTTCATGGCCGCTTTGCGGGTTGAAATCAAGCCAAACGACATCGCCTTCATCGGGAACAAAGCGTTCACGATCCATCACCAAACCTCCTTACCCACAGGCTCATCCTCCGGCACATCTGGCAAGTTATCTGGAGAAATCTTGGCGACCAAGTCAGCAAGCACATATCTGGGCAACGGCGTGATCGGTTTAATCGTCCATCCATCAGCTGTCTTGCTCAAGTTGACTTTCGAATTCTCCGATATTCCGAGATCGTCTCGCATTGCAACAGGCAAGCGGATAGCCAAGCTATTGCCCCATTTACCAACAGTAAGTTCCATATCGTCCCTCTACATAATATCTGGGATATCTATGATATTTGATTGTATCAGCATTCCGTCGTACATGGAAGACAACTTATCGAGATAAGAAGAATTGGGTACTGACGAGTAACTAGACGACAATGATCGCTGTGCTTCAGCAGTCTCTACCTAACAACAAAAAAGCTTCGACTTTCGTGAAAAGCAACACGAGAATCGAAGCTCAAGGCGTGAAACCACGCCACGGATAAGGAGACCTTTAATCCGTTCTACGGCGGAAAAATTTAGCGAAAGACCTTATTGATCACTTCGTCGACGCAGGCCAAAACAATCAGACTTTTTTCATTTTTCTCTCCCGGTTTGAAGGCGGTTGGGCCGCCGAAACTCAACAATGCTGACTAAATCAAAGTGCTTTCGATCTTATGAGGGTCTCAAAAATCGAAGTGTTTGTTACTTGACAGTCAGGCAGAGCGAGAGAAAAAAAAACACGGGTAAACCCGAGTAAAAAACAACAACACAGAAGATTGAGTAGGCTGAGCCGTTGGCGTGGTTGAGTCATGCAAGCCGTTGAATCTGAACAACTCTTGCAAAAATCTCCTTGCGTAGAACTGAAACGCCGGTCGCACTGGCGACCGACTTGTGTTTCAAGCGAAATAGTGCCAAAGCGTCTTGGTAAAAAGAGCAAGCAGCACGATGAGAATGATGGGCCGAACGATTGCAGTACCGTTTTTAACAACGAGCGTTGCACCCAGATAATGTCCAGCTATTCCGAAGAGCCCGGCAATCAATCCGAGATGCCAGTCGACTTGTCCTGCCAGAGCGAAAGTCACAAGCGCTGCGCCGGCACCCGCAATGTTGACGACCTTGGTTTGCCCGGAAGCCTCGCGTACATCCAAACCGCCGAGCGTAGAAAAAGACACGAGAAGGAAAGTCCCGGAACCGGGACCATAAAAACCGTCGTAGGCATTGCACACAAAGGCGCAGGAAGACAATATGCCGACTCGTTTGGCATAAGGCATATCGATGTGTTCTGAGTCGTGCTTGCGTTTTCGCAAAACAATTGCGGCAACGATCGGTAGCAAGACCAGAAGGATGATTTCAAAGACTTCCGGCGGAAGGTTCAAAGCAATGGACGCGCCCGCGTAACTGCCGACGAAAGAAACCAAAACAGGAAGAGGGGCTAGCTTCCAATCCACAAAGCCGCTGCGGGCGAGCTTGAAGATAGACGCGGCCTTGCCCATGCAGCTAGAGAGTTTGTTGGTACCGATTGCCATATGCGGCGGGATACCTGCCAATAGATAGGCAGGCACGGCAATCAAAGCGCCGCCGCCACCAACGGCGTCGACAAAGCCGCCGAGAAAGACCAGCGGACAAACCACCAACAGAGTATTGAAATCCATTTCGATATAGAACGAAACGTGCAACGAATTCAGTCTAACACCGAGATAATCTGCAGGCTAGCGCTGTGATAGGCTTGCCCAAGAAGATATTTCTGCCAGATGTCTGTTTTGCCATGCCGCGCTTTTCGCTTTGCAATCGCTATCTCAACGCCTTTCTCGTCTGTGCCCACGAAAAGAGCTTTTCCAAGGCCGCCAGGCTCCTCTACGTATCGCCTACAGCTCTGATCAAGCAGATCGAACAATTGGAGGAAGGAATAGGGACAACTCTTTTCGAGCGAACTCCGCGGGGACTTGTGCTCACGCGTTCCGGATCTGTTTTGCAGAGCAAGGCACAGAATTTCGTGCAGCACGGCGATGCGTTGCTGGCAGACGTACGTACCGCTGCAGATAGTCGTGATATCAACGTCGGCACTTCGGACGTGTTTTCCGGGCGATATGTCATCGAGCTGTGGTATCGGCTACAAAAACGACTCTCAACGTCAGCATCCCGAATTCGGTTGATTTCCTATGCCAATGATCGCCGTCGTGCTGATCAAATCCTGACAGGTTTGGGCAGTGAAATTGATGTCATTGCCGGCGTCTTTGACGATCGCTTTCTCTCGCACTACGACTGCAGCGGACTGGTTCTTGAGAGTGTGCCCATTGGATGTTGTGTGGCGGCAACGCATCCTCTGGCAGGAAAAACAAGCGTCACGGTCGACGAACTTTTGTCCTACGAGCTCTTTGTGCTGGAGCGCGACCTTCTGGAAGACTTCGATGCAGCTCGCGATGCACTCGACGCCAAAACAGCGATGCCGCGTGAGGTCGAATTCAACTTTCTCGATCTGGAAGTCTTCAACCGTGCTCAGGCAAGCGAAAGCGTGATTCTCAACATCCCGTACTGGACGGAAGCCCATCCGCTTTTTCGGTGGATTCCGATCGAGTGGCCACTCACGGCACGCTTCGGCTTGATCTATTCCAAGACGCCCTCTGCGGGACTCCAGGACTTCATTGACGAGGCAGCTAAAGAAACTCGAACTTGAGCATGAACCATTGGTTCACGCTCGTGAAAAAAATTATCCTTCTAAAATAAGAACTTTGCTTCTACCATTGCCTTTAACCGTAAACCTTTTTCGCATTGGGAGAAGCTTATGTCAAGTACCATGAAGGCCGCCGTCCTGACCGGCCCGAAACAGATCGAAGTCAAGGAAGTCCCCGTTGCCGAACTGCGTCCTGGAGACATCCGCATCAAGGTGTCGGCTACCGGCGTTTGCGGCTCCGATATTCATATGTGGATGACCGGCAAAGGCTGGAACCCGAACCACACGGGCGAGTTCTGGATGGGACACGAATTCTGCGGCGTTGTCACCGATCCCGGCACAAGTGACTTCAAGGTGGGCGAGCGTGTCGTCTTCTGGGCCAACCTCTATTGTGGCGAATGCGACATGTGCAAGGCCGGGCTCGAACACCTGTGCCGCGACGTCAACGGCACCAACTACATCGGATTCGTCTGCAACGGCGCCTATGCTGAAGAGTTTGTGGGGCCGGCTCGACTTGCCTATCGATTGCCCGACAATGTCACGGACACCGCCGCCGCTCTGATCGATCCTCTGATGGTGGCGTACCACGCCATCCACCAGGCAAAGATGCAACTAAACGACAAGGTTCTGGTCGTCGGCACCGGCATCATTGCGCAGATGATGGGGGAACTGGCCAAAAAAGCTGGAGCTTCCTTTGTGGCAATGTCTAAGACGAACGATAGGAAACTTGCCAAAGCCCGTGAAATCGGCGTCTTTGACGCTTATCTCGACGGCAAGAATCCCGACCGCCGCGAAATGTACAGTGCTGTTTCTAACGGCGGCTTTGACGTCGTCTTTGAAGCCGTGGGTTCATCGGCTGCCATGGCCGCAGCATTGGATGCTGTGAAACCCGGCGGCAAGATCGTCACCGTCGGCAACTCCATTGAGCCGACGATTGAGATCGACATCAACCGCCTGGTACTACGCGAAACGCACTTAATCGGCAGTGTCTCGTGCACGCGCAAGGAATTCTCCGAAACCATTGAACTTATTGCCAACGGCATGATCGATCCAGACCGTTACATCACCGACATCGTAGGGCTTGAAGGCCTGCAACATGCTTTTGAGCGCCTGACATCAAAGACCGATCCGGTCGTGAAGATCGTGATGAAGCCGACTCTCTAAAGGAACTGAAAATGTCCGAAAAGAAAACCGAAATGGTCACCAACCGCCGCAGCTTATTGAAGCTTGCAGCTGTAACAGGCATCTCTATGGCGGTACAGACGTCTGCCATCGCTTCACAGAAAACCGAGACCGACTCTCCGAAGGACAATAGAGGCACTTTGCCGCATCGTGTGCTCGGCAAAGGAGAAGCTGCTTTTGAAGTCTCGGCTCTTGGCTTAGGTGTGATGGGCATGACGTACAACCGCAGTCAGCATCCCGACAAAAAAGCCTGCATCAGACTTTTACACGATGCGGTAGAGCACGGCGTGACGCTTTTTGACACAGCCATTATCTACGGGCCGCTCAACAACGAAGAACTCGCCGGCGAAGCGCTGAGTTCTCTGCGCAATCGCATCAATGTCACGACCAAGTTCGGCCACGAAGTTATAGACGGCAAAGCCACAGGTCGACAAGACAGCCGGCCGGCCACAATTCGCCGCTATTGCGAAGAATCCTTGAAGCGCTTGCGTCTGGAAGCTATTCCGCTCTTCTACCAACATCGCTTTGACAAGAACACTCCGGTTGAAGATGTGGCAAGCACTCTGGCTGATCTGATCAAGGAAGGCAAGGTGCTGCACTGGGGCATGTGCGAAGTCAACGCTGAAACCATCCGCAAGGCGCATGCAATCTGTCCTCTTACGGCTATTCAGAGCGAATACCATCTGATGCATCGTGAGGTCGAGACCAACGGCGTACTTCAAACCTGCCACGAGTTCGGCATCGGTTTTGTGCCGTACAGTCCCTTGAACCGCGGGTTCCTTGGCGGTGACCTCAACGAATACACCGTCTTTGATGTAACCAACGACAACCGTCATACCTTGCCGCGTTTTACACCGGAAGCCATGCGCGCCAACTACCGCATCGTGGCGGCACTCCAAACCTTTGGACGAACCCGCGGCATGACAGCGGCTCAGGTAGCTTTGGGGTGGCTGCTTCAAAAGGAAGACTGGATCGTTCCGATTCCCGGAACAACCAAATTGTCTCACCTCGAAGAAAATCTGCGTTCGCTTGACTTCAAGCTCTCGAAAGAAGAGTGGGCCGAGCTTGAAAAGACCGTGTCTGCGATTTCGATTATAGGAAATCGCTATAATGCTGAGCAGCAAAAGCAAGTGCAGTAATAATTTTGAAGGGCGTTGATAGTCATTTCTCAAATAAATACTTCAACGCTCTTTTTGTCTGTTTTTTCTCAATAGCATCGCTAACTGTACGAAAAGCAAAGTTAGGTAAAGCCCGAGGTTATTCCCGCAGTAGGAGGTGATAATTGTTCTTAGCAAATACTTTCGGGATTTCACCATGCACTATTTCTTTGAACTCTTGCTTCTCGCAGGTCTCGTTTCCCTGTTGATTCAGCTGCCCGCCAAATTTCTCGCAATAGCTCTGGCTGTCGGCGCCGTTGTTTGGATTTTGCTGCCGGGCGGCTTGCCCGGTGGATTTCACTTCGGAATCGGTTGCGACTGGCTTGCGCGATTCGGTGGTGGCATGCACCACGGTTTCGGGCACTTCGGCTTTCCGCTCCACGGTTTGGGCGGGTTACTGACCGTTGCACTGTTGATCGCGGTTGTCTGGTTCGCCTGGAAGGCTTTCGGGCAAAATAAGAGCACGGATAAGACGAACGAAAACGTCTGATGCAGTATTGACGCGGCTGGTCCATCCGGCCGCTTTTTTCGTCGAGGATCAAAGAAAATGAAGAAGCTTTCGTTGGCAGTGATCGGTTGCGTCGTATTGGCCGGATGTGCGGGGCCTCAACAGTCCACGCCGCCCGCGGCAAGCAAATCGGCACTGCTGCCGATCGTGCAAACGGTCACTCCGGAAGAACCTATCCAGAAAGCTAACGAAACAGTCACGCCGTACGTGCTCTTTGACAAGGCAATTCGCATCGGTTCGGTTGACAACAAATTTCCTGACTACTACGTACTCTTTAGCCCTGACGGCAAGATTGCGCACCTCTATTCAGACAACGGCAAAAAGCATGAATCGCTTGAGCGTCGGTCCTTGCCTAAAGACGGTTATGTTTGGAACGTGGAAGACGACGACACCAAGAATCTGCGTCACAAAGACGGTGTTTGGACCATTGAAAAGCGCATGAAACTCATTGCCTCGCAGTCCAAATCTGACGTGGACGCGTCGCTCGGTCCGTGGGAAGAGGAATACTTCGAAGGCGTGCTGCCTGCGGCTTCCTGCCCCGGCATCCGCTATCAGCTCACGGTGCGCCACCGCTCTTATAGCGGCGACGGAGCGTATCACCTTGCGATGACCTACCTGGAAGCGGAAAAGGGCAAGGACGTGACGTTCGAGTCAATCGGCAAGCGCCTCACCCAGCGCGGTACATCGGAAGACAGCGACGCCACAGTTTGGCAGCTCATTGACGACAACGGCAAACATGAGGCCAATTTCGTTTACGAACCCATGAATCAGACGCTCACGTTGCTCACGAAGGACTTCAAGCACATCGAGTCATCACTTGACTACACCTTAAAGCGTCAGAGTAAGCGATAAGCCCGATACGAATCGGGCTGACGGCAGTCAACTGCCTATGGCGTTAATCGCCGCATTTTTACCGGCACGTCGCCCCATCACAAGGCAATTGGTCATGCTCGCGCCGCCCAGGCGGTCAGTGCTGAAGATCCCACCGGAGACTTCGCCGGCAACGAACAAGCCGGGCATGGGCACCCCCTTTACAGACAGAACGCGTGCGTGCTCGTCTGTCCGAATGCCGTCGAGCGTCGTGTGCACGTAGATCGATTCTTTGCCGAAATAAAAAGGCGGCTGCTCGATGCGTTGAGAAAAAATCGTTTTACCCGTTGCCGAGTCGTACCCCTTATCCACGCTCTTGTTGTAGTTCTCAATTGTTTTTTTGAGAATTGGAGAGGGGACATGCATACGACTTGCCATTTCTTCAATCGAATCTGCTTTAAAAACGATGCCGTTGATGAGTTTGAGCCCCAACATGGCCCCCTTGTGCGAGCAAGCGTCCGTGATCACCCAGCAGCTTCGGTCTTCCAGATCGAGCATTTTGTCGGCAATGGTTTTCCAGGGAAGGGACTCGTTGACAAAACGTTCGCCTGTTGCGTTGACATAAATGTCGCCACCGTCGTAGTCAAGCAAGCGGCCGCCCCAAAAAAGTAAAAGCTGCAGACCGTAGCCGTCGGTTACCGCAACGCCAACAGCTTGTGCCGCGTCCAGAATTTCTGCCGTAGCTCCGTCCCAGACTGTGCCATAGGGATTGGCGGTCGTATGAACGTCAGCCGTCAGTCGCGGATCAATTCGGGCGCAACGTTCGGTATCGGCCGTAAAGCCGCCCGAAGCGATGACGAGGCTTTTGGTAGCAATCGTCCTTGTCTTCGTCAGGCCGCCGGCAGATTCCTTAACTTCAACAACCCAGCCGCCGCTGGAGTTTTGTTCAAAACCGACGGCCTGACTGTTGAGGCGGAATGTGGTGCCTGCGTCTCGAACACAACGCGCCATCGCGAGCACATAACTTCGTCCGGCGGAGTTACCGGGCATTGCAAAGCAACGCGGATGCAGTCCGGATTTGGCTGTAAAAACAGGACCGAAAAAGACGCCGCAGGAATCCCGACTTTAGAAGTCTAAATCTGTCTTTTTCCCTGTCTTTGTAGGCTTTCCATTGAAATTTGATGCATCAAAAATATGCGTCTAACTAGTGTCTATTTAGTGGTTAATCTGATATAATTTAAGGTAACCACACGAGGACTCACTATGGCTTTCCGACTTAAAGTAACGAAGGTAGAAGGCAGGGAATACGCCGCGATCGTTGAAAACATCTACAGCAAGCAACGTCATGGCTCCTCTTCAAGAACCATTCGTTCCTGCGGCGACTTAATCAAGCTCAGACTGGAGAATCCGAATATTGATGAGGAACTCAAGCAAGAGGTTGCTCGCTTAAACGCGGATGCAAAAGCCGCCAGTCAAGCTTGGATCAATCGCCATCTTCAGAGCGTGGATTGCACTCAGGATCGCGCTCTCAAGCAGGTTAACTACGGCATCGCCTTCTATCGAAGAATCTGGGAAAGTCTCAAGCTGCACACTTGGTTTGATCGTGCCAAACGCAACGCCAGAGGTCGCATCGGTTACGACCTGGATCAAGCTGTCTTTTTGCTGGCTGCCATGCGTATCCTCAAGCCGATGTCCAAGAGCAAAACATTTGGTTCAAGAGACGAATTGCTGTTCGACTTTAACAAGCTCTCGCTCGATGACATTTACCACAGCTTGGATGTTCTGGCTGATAAAAAGAGAACGATCCTCTCCAACCTCAATAGGAACCTCGAAGAGATCTACGCCCGGGTCAAGACTATTGCCTTTTACGATGTCACGACCTTTTACTTCGAATCTTTCGACTCCGATGAACTCAGGGCTCGAGGCATGAGCAAAGAGAACAAAACCAATGAGGTACAGGTTGTATTAGGGCTGCTCGTTGACGGAGAAGGAATCCCTATTGACTACGAACTGTTCCGAGGCAATACCTCGGAAATGAACACCATCGTTGAAGTCGTCAACAATTACAAAGCAAAAAACAAGCTGGAAAAAGTTACCGTCATTGCGGATCGAGGACTGAATTCACGTTTGAATCTGAAGACCCTGACGGATTTGAATTTTGACTATATCGTGGCGCAGTCAATTGATCAACTTCCAGCTGAAACGAAGGAAAAAATTTTTAGAGAAGATAACTGGGATCAAGAGTTTGTTGCTCAAGACGGCTCGGAAACATTCAAAGTCAAAACGATCAAGCAAAGTTCTGCGCCGGAGTTGGACAATGAGATCATCGTGACCTGGTCGGCCAAGCGTCAGGCTCATGACCTCAAGGTTCTCAACGAACGCTTTGATAAATGTAAGCAGCTTCTTGACAGAGGCACAGGAGCGGTCGATGCCTCGATCAAACACGGTGTCCGGCAGTTTCTGCGGATTAAAAAAGGCGCAAAGGTCGCATACGCAACAAACGACGATCTGTATCAAAAAAGGAAAAAGCAGGCTGGCTATTACGCTTTGGTGACATCACATAAACATACCGATGCGATGCAAATCTATCGCGACCTACGACGACTGTGGCACATCGAAGAATGCTTCCGTGTCATGAAAACAAATCTGGATACGCGACCAGTTTATGTGTGGACGCTAAAAAGAATCCGAGGGCATTTTTTGGTTTGCTATCTGGCGTTGGTAATGGAGCGTTTGGCGTACTACCGGATTAGACAAGTCGGCTTGGATCTGTCCAGTCAGAAGGTCATTGAGTTGTTGGCACAGGCCAAAATGACAATCTTGGAACAGGACAAAACGAAAAAGACGCTGTACTTGAAGCAGGGTATATCGGCGAATGCGGCAAAGAATAATGAGTACGCGAATGCTGTCGATGAGCTGATGCGAGTCGCCGATATTGAGCCTCTGGCAGCAATTGAGGACAGCATTGGTCTGGTAAGAAAACTGAAGGTGAGCTCCAATATGAAACTGGCGCTTTAGAAAATTAGACACCTATTTTTGATGCAACAAAAAGTCAGTTATTGCCTGTCAGTGCTGGCTTTTTTCTCAATTTGAGTCTCTAAAGTCGGGAGACAATCCAAAACTCACACAAAACACCATCTTGTCGATTGAGTGTTTTTACCTAATTTTTACTCTTCAAAAATTCAAACTCCGGCGTACACTGAAATAGATTGAGACCCATAAGAATCGCTTAAGGCTTTTCCTAAAACCTGCAGCGTTTCTTGTCCGCCTCAGACATATCGTTTCATTGCTCTGTTTCGAAAAGGAGAGGAGAAATATGAGTATGCGCAAGGTATGTGCAGCATGTTTGACGGCGTTATTTGCTGCCGGTACGGCAACGGCTCTGCAAGCAGCCGATGCGGCTAAGACAGCTCCTTCTACGTTCAAGCCCGGCACCTATACGGCTACCGTTAACGGCCATAACGCTCCGGTTACTGTCAAAGTGACAGTAAGTAAGAACCGCATCGAAAAGATCGACACGTCCAAGAACCTTGAAACAATCGGCGTAGGGCGGGTGGCTCTCAAGCTGATGACCGACAAGATTCTGAAGTATCAGTCTCTCGGCGTAGACGCCATTACGGGGGCTTCCATTTCCAGTTTGGCTCTCTTGAGCGGCGTTGAAAAGTGCCTTGAACAGGCCGGTGGCAATATCGATAAGTTGACCGAACAGGTTGAAAAGCATCCGGCCGGCACCAAGACCTACGATGCTGACGTCGTTGTAATCGGCGGCGGCGGTTCCGGTCTTGCAACAGCTATTGCCGCTTATCAGGCCGGAGCCAAGAAAGTCATTGTTGTTGAAAAGCTGGGCTATCTCGGCGGTTCCACGAACGTTTCCGAAGGTGCACTGAATGCTGTTGACCCGAAACGCCAAGGCAAACAAGGCATTGAAGACAGCTTCGAGAAGTTCTACGACCAGACGATGAAGGGCGGCCACAACAAGGGCAATCCGGAACTCGTAAAGTATTTGACTCAGAACTCCATGAAGTCGGTCGAATGGCTCGAGAGCATGGGCGTGAAGTTTAAGGATGAAATCGGCACGGCTACGGGCGCCCTTTGGCAGCGAAGCCATTATCCGGCCACTCCTTCCGGCAACACCTACATTCGCAGCTTTGAACAGGTCATCAAGGGTACGAACGGCGCCATCCAGGTGCTGACCGATACCCAGACAACCGACCTGCTGCAGGATAAGGGCCGCATCACAGGCGTCACAGCCAAGCACTTCGGCCAGCAGGTTATTCTCAATGCCAAGGACGGCGTTGTGATTGCCACCGGCGGTTTCGGCGCTAACATCAAGTTCCGCCAGGAAGTCAATACGGGCGTTTGGAAGAGCGTCAAACTTGATAACTCGATTGGTTGTACGAACATTCAAAAGGCCGCTCAGGGCGAAGGCCTGCTCATCGCCAAGAAGCACGGCGCTGATCTGATCAATCTGGACGATATTCAGATTCACCCGTGCGGAACGCCGGGTACCGGTCTGATGGAAAACATCCGTACGTCCGGTCGCAACCGCATCTTCGTCAATGTTGACGGTGACCGCTTCGTCAATGAAGGCGCAGCCCGTGACGTGTTGGCCGGCGCCATCTTCGCGCAGCCCAAGAGCACCTACTACGTCGTTGTCAATAAGGTTCGTTATCCGAGCCGCGACTGGGTTGATGCCAACGGCGCAACAATCCGCGACATGGTGGCTCTCGGCTCAGTCGTCGAAGCCAATACGCTTGAGGAACTTGCCAAGAAGACCGGCATGAATCCCGACAAGATCAAGGCAAGTGTTGACAACTACAACAAGATCGTCAAGGGCGAAATGAAGGATCCGTTGGGCTTTAAGGCCGACAACAAGGCTGATACAACCCTCACGGAAGGTCCGTGGTACGCCTGCAAGAAGGTGCCGACCGTTCACCACACGATGGGCGGCATCAAGATCAATGTCAACGCTCAGGTCATTGACGTCAACGGCAAGGTCATTCCGGGTCTGTACGCTGCCGGTGAAGTCACCGGCGGCATCCACGGTTCCAACCGTCTGGGCGGCAACGCCATTGCCGACATCATGACATTTGGCCGCGCGGCAGGTACCAACGTCGTCAAGATGAAGTAAGGCAAAATTCGGCATTCGCTGATTCTTCATAAAGCGAATTCCGTAGACCGGCAAAGATTCAAAAAGGAGAAATCTTTGAGAATCCGAGCCGGTTTCTTTTTTCCTGCAGTCGCTGGTCATACGGCAAATGATCTAGGGCATTTGCCTCAAGACAAGTGAAATAGCCGCTCCTAAAATCGTCGGAATAGGCTATAAGCCGAGAAATAAACATCAAGCGAACACTAAGAACAACAAAAGCTTGAAAAGAAAACGGGAGATAAAAATATGAAAGCGCTTGCCGCCTTAAGTCAATTTGTCAATAAAACGTTTGCCCTGTGGGTGCTTGTCTTTGCGGCAATCGCCTATGCCGCGCCCGACCCATTTAAACCGCTGGCCGGTTGGATCTCTCCGCTTTTGGGTTTGGTGATGTTCGGCATGGGTCTGACCCTTTCGGTCAATGACTTCAAACTGGTGCTCTCAAAACCCGTGGATGTGTTGATCGGCATCTTGGCCCAATTCATCATCATGCCGACGCTTGCTTATCTGCTTTGCATCGTGCTGCAGTTGCCGGCAGAAATCGCCGTGGGTGTGATCCTTGTAGGCTGCTGCCCGGGTGGAACCTCGTCTAACGTCATGACCTTCCTGGCGCGCGGCGATACGGCGCTGTCGGTTACCATCACCAGCTGCACGACGCTTCTGGCGCCCATCGTAACCCCGGCTCTGATTTGGCTCTTTGCACATCAGTGGATTGAAATCGACCCGCTGGGCATGTTCTGGTCAATCTGCCAGATCGTTCTGATTCCGATTGCCATCGGCGTGGCGATTCATACGATTCTCGGACAGGACCGCGTGGCCGTGGCCGCAACCTGCCTGCCGCTCATTTCCGTGGTGTCGATTGTTCTGATTGTGATGGCCGTCGTTGCCGTCAGCCAGCCCAATATCGCCAAGAGCGGTCCGCTGGTGTTTGCCGTGGTTGTGCTCCACAACGGTCTGGGCTATGTGGTGGGGTATCTCGCCGCCAAGCTCTTCAAGATGAATCTGGCCAAAAGAAAGTGTTTGGCCATCGAAGTCGGCATGCAAAACTCGGGCCTTGGCGTAGCACTTGCCACCGTACACTTTGCCACGATGCCGCTTGCCGCTCTGCCTTCGGCCATATTCAGCTTCTGGCACAACATTTCCGGCCCGATCGTCGCAACGATTTTCCACCGTTGGACGGAAGAAAACACGAAGTCGTAGTGCTCTGAGCACCACCGAAAGTTAAGAAAATGCCGGCGAGCTTTCTAGCTTTGCCGGCATTTTCTATTGTCAGTGCGATTGAGCGGTCGCCGCTTTGGGCGGAATCACACCGCCTCGGAATAACCCAAGGAGTGTACCGACGGCTGCCGCGAACCAGACGGTCAGGAGCAGAGCCATCAGACCATAGGCAATCAGGCCAAGAAGTTCTAGGTTCGCAAGGCTCGAAAGTCGAATGCTCAACACGGTCATCGCGCCGACCGGAAAAACGAACGCCCACCAAGAAAGCGCAAAGGGCAATTTACCTTGCAGCGCGTTGCGAACGGTCATGGCCAAAGCCAAAAGAAGCCACCAAAGCGAGGCCCCCATAAAGCCCATCGCGACCAACAAGCCGTAGCTCATCGCGGCTTCGTTGTCGGCGGCGTGCAAAAGCGACAAAAGACTCAGCGGAATCACACCGAGCGGAGCCAGATGCACCCACAGCGTTGGAGTCATCTTGCCTTCGATGGCAGGCATTAGGAAATGGCGTGCCATAGTGATGGCCACCAATGCGATGTACATGAAGAACCCTGCACCCATGCCGAGCATGTTGACGCCGAAATATACCTCGCGCATCAGGCCTTGCGCCTGAGCTGCAAGGCCGGCACCGGCCACCGGAATCACCACGAGACCCACCGCCGGGATGAAATGCGCGGGCGTGACCATCTGAAGCTTCAGGCGATCAAGCGTAAAAAGCCGAAAGAGAATCAAGTAGCTTGCGGCAAAGGTGCCGATGGCGCCGGTCCACCACAGCAAAGCGACCCAATTGGGATCAATGCCACGCATGCTCCATTGACCTGCCATAACCAATAACGCGATAGGGAAGGTCGCATAGAAACTTCCCTCGACAGGATGCGAGATCGTTTCAAAGACCGCGCGAGGGTAGATGAGAATGCGAAGCACGGCAGCGATGCCGAGCACCAACAACATCGCTATCGCTGTGTAGTGAAGAGCGTCGGCAATCCACACTGCCGCGGTTCCCGCAAAAAGAAGGTGAGCGGCCAGGCTGGCCACCGACGTACCCATGACGGAGGCAAACCATCCCGGGGCCATTGTTTTGACAAAGTGCATCGTTAACTTTCCTCAGAATCGGTTGAAATGGTCAACAACTCGGGCGATGAAGCCTTCCAGTCCTGTACGCCGTCGGAGAGCACATAAAGCGTCTTACCGTGTTTGGCAAAGATTTCCTGAGCCTGCCGCGCCAAAAAGCAGTAAGGACTGCGGCAGTAGGCGGCAGCGGGAGTTTCCGAGTTCAGCTGTGAAATGGTCTCGGAAAGACTTGCCAGTGGCATGCTCAGGGCGCCGGCCAGATGTCCGCTTTGGAACTCTTCGAGCGGTCGCACGTCGATGAGCTGAAGCTTTCCCTGCCGGGCAAGCGACAGACCTTCGGACAGCGAGAGTTCATCCTTGACGTCCGTTTGCGGAGCTCCAAAAAGTGTCTCGGCCGTCGTGCGAAGCAGCACCGCCAGTTGCAAGACTTCCTGACAGCGAACGGCGTACCAACGAAAACGCCCTTTGCGCTCGACCGTCAAAAGACCGCATTCGACCAACACCTGAAGATGCTGGCTCACGCTTCTGATGTCGGTCTGCAAAAGGGAAGCAATCGTCTCGACGCTTCTAGGAGCCTGCGCCAGGATCTCGATGATCTCCAGACGCGTCTGCTGACCTAACGCGCGGCTCAAGCGCCCCACTTGCGCGTACAAGGCATGCTTCTGAGCAAGATATTCGGACATAGAAAAACTCGATCGTCGTGAAGTTGTTTTCCGTCAATCTACAGAACGTTGGAATATTGGACAATACACTTACAAAACAATGAGTTACTCAAATAACAGAAAGCATCTTAAGGGATGCTTCAGATTGGCCGATCGGCGCCATACTCATCAATTTATGAGTGCCCTACATAGAAAATATCTATTAAGCCGATGATCAAAAAAAGAACAACGATGGGTACTTCTTCAGGATAGAGCGCAAAGTTCGGCGAATCGGGGCATTAATGAAGAAAGAGGAGAGAAACGGGAATCGTTTTTATCGGCAAAAGAAGTAGAGCGACTCAGCATAACGGATTAGTGAAGAGATTCGGGAGCCGTTCCACAGAGGGAGAGACAGAAAAGAAACGAACGTTAACAATGGCTCAAACCTTGGCGAAAGGCTCTCACAAGAGGGCATTCGTCGGAGTCAAAAGCTTTTTGTTTTTTCCACTAGGAGAGCCCCCATGAACGAGTTCCTCGGACTCTACCCGGCCTGGCTTGAGCCCGGCATCGGTGCGGGATGGGTGATCGGCTTCATCGCCACGATCCACGTGCTGTTTTCGCACGCTTCGGTCGGTGCCGCGCTTGTCTTTGCGTGGCTCGCACGACGTGCGGTGACGGCCAACCAGCCCCGGCATCTTGACTTTATCCGCAAATACGGCGCCTTCCTGCTGATCTTCAGCTACGTGCTCGGCTCCGTCACCGGCCCCGGCATCTGGTTTGCCGCCACAATCGCCAATCCCCGCGGCATTTCGGCACTGATTCACAACTTCGTCTGGCTCTGGGCCACCGAATGGGTGTTCTTCCTGATCGAAGTCGCCGGCGTCTATCTGCTCGTGTACCTCGCAGGCCGCGTGCCCATCAAAACCTATCTGCGCTACTGCACAATCTTTGCCCTCTCGAGCGTCGGCACGCTTCTCATCATCGTGGGCATTCTCTCGTTCATGCTCTGGCCCGGTCAGGATTCGTGGTACCAGACGGGCGGCGTGCTCTCGGCCTTCTTCGGAGAATCGATGTTCGCGCAGCTCTCGGCCCGATTCTTCTTCATGCTCACCATCACCGGAGTCGTGGGCGGCTTTGCAGCAGCCAAGACCTCGGATCCTGCGGAAAAGAGCTATATCGCGCGCACGCTCTCGGGCCTGGGCGCTATGGGCGCAGTATTGGGTACTGCGAGCCTCTATTGGTTTGCTTCGACTTTGACGTCGGACGCCACCATCGTTTCGGCTACGCGCATGCCCGAAAGTTTTGCCACGATGATGTGGGCAGCCCTCGCAGTCACACTCGTGTACTTTGCGCTCACCGCCTGGCGACCGTCCGTCATGAATCTTCCGCTGACCGTCGCCGCCACGCTCGTCATCCTTGTGCTTGGGCTCGCACCGAGCGAAACGGCCCGCGAGATCGTTCGCAAGCCCTGGGTGGCCGGCCGCTTTGTCTATGCCAACCAGATCATCGGCCGCGATGTACCGGCACTGGAAATAAAGAGCGAATTGCCGGTTCTCTCCAAAAACGGTTTCCTTGCCTCGCACCCGTTTATGCCGGAGAACCTTCGCAAACCCGAGGGCAAGTGGGAGCGTCTGGAAGCCGGCCGCCTGATTTCGATTGCCGCCTGTTCAAGCTGCCATTCGCTCACCGACACCGGCATCCGACCGATCGCCAAGTACTTCCCGACTGACGCCGACGCTGCCGGCATTAAGGACTGGCTCTCGGCAGGGCTTTATCGCGGACACATCGTCTATATGCCGCCGCTGCCGTTACCCGAATTGGATCGCGACGTGATGAGCGAATTCCTCGCCGAAATCATCGCTGTTCAGAAAACAGATCCGCAACGGGCCGCGAATTACGCTGTCAAAGGCTTTCCGAAGGACTCCGTGGGAGGTAAGTGATCATGAATGAAAATCTGACGACTGCCGTTGCCGCCATGACCGCGGCTCTGGCCGACCCCGCGGGCGCGCCCTCGCATCCGGCCATCTTTCTGGTGTTGGGCGTCGTGACCTTTGCGCTGCACATTGCCGCCGTGTCAATTCTGCTCGGCAGCACAGGGCTCGCGCTCTTTGCCCGCTACAAAGCGACCGACGACTGGCTGCGTCTTGGCTCGACCATGGCCTTTACGGCCAAGGCCGCCACGGGAGCCGCAATTGTCCTGGGCGTCGCGCCGCTTCTTTTCGTGCAGGTCATCTTCGACCCGTTCTGGTACGCGTCCAGCATGCTCTCGGCCGTCTGGACTCTGGTGTTCCTGGGCCTGCTGATGATCGGTTATCTCGCGCTCTACCGCGTTCACTCGATCCTTCACAAGGAAGGAGGGGAGAATAACGGCCGAGGAGCCGTACTGTGGCTTGCCGTCGCTCTGGTGCTTTTTCTTGCCTGCGGCACTCTCATGCACGTTCTCTCAAATCAGGCGCTCTTTCCGACGCACTGGCTTGAGTGGTATGCGCCCGAAGGTCAGGTCGACACGTCCGGCCGCGGTCTGCATTACGTACTGATCCCAAGACTGCTCTTTTTCTTTACCTTGTCGCTGCCTGTTACGGCCGCTTGGATCTACGGCATGCGCCGCTGGGTGCTTTCCAAATCGCACCAGACCATGGAAGACGGGCTGTATTCCGACTTCTTGGAAAAGGTCGCCTTCGGCATGGGCCGCACGGGTGGCATTCTCGTGGTGCTGTTGGGCATCGTCTGGATGGCATGCCTGCCTTCCGAGCAGTCCTGGTTCCTGTTGTCGGCCTGGCCCTATGTTGGGCTGATCGGCGCACTCTTCTTCGTGGCAATGCCGTTCATCCAGAAGCGCCGGCGTCTGTGCACGACCTGCAACTACATGGCTTTCGTGATGACGATTGTCATGACGGTGCTGCTTGCCGCCGTGCGTGAAGCGCTGCGCGTGGGCACGCTCCTTGAATCTGCCGGCTTCAACCCAATGAATCTGGCCGTGCATTGGGACGTTCCGAGTCTTGCCATCTTCTTTGTGACGTTCCTTCTGGTGGGCGGAACGGCTCTGGCGTACATCTTCATTTCAGCCTGGAAAGCGGGACTTGCGACGGCGGGACACCCCGGCGCCGTCTGGACCCCGTCAGCCGGTCTGGAACGTCTGGGCTTCTGGGCCAGCGCACTGCTGGGCCTTTGGATCGTCGGCTACTTCGTGGTCGGCTTCGCGGTTGTTTTGCAATAAGGGAGACGACACGATGCAAACCAAACAGCTGAAGTTTCTGACTGTTGCGGCGGCCTCCGTACTCATTGTCTCGGTCGCCTACGCCGCCGACAAACCGGCAGATTCCACCAAAGAACCGTCGGGCGCAACCTTTGCGCACACCTGCGCGGCCTGTCACGGCACCTACGGCTACTCCAACGACTCGGCGTTTCCGGGACTGGCCGGCATGGACCACCAAGTCTTTGTGCGGGAGATGAAACGATTCCGATCCAAAGACCGTCCGAGCTCCATCATGAGTCACATTGCCGACGGTTACAACGATGCCGAACTCGAGCGAATGGCCGCGTTCTTTGCCGCTTTACCAAAGAAACCTGAGGGCAAGTCCGCACCCGAACAACCGAGCAAAGGGGAGCCACCGTGATGTTTGATACCTTTAACACCAAGGGCCTTGCGGGCCGCAGCGCGACCTCGCTCTACACACGCCGCCGACTTCTGGCAACGGCAGCAGGCTTTGCCGCTGTTTCAATGTTGCCTGCCGCAGGCGCTCTAGCCAATGTCAAGAGCCTTGCCAAACACCGCGTTCTCATCGTAGGCGCCGGGGTGGGTGGCGCAACGGCAGCGCGTTATCTGAAGATGTGGCAGCCCGACGCCGACGTCACCATCATCGAACGAAATCCCGTGTTCATCCGTCACTACGGCAGTTCCGAACACCTCACCGGTGCGGTTTCGATGTCCGACCTCACAGTAAGCTATGAGGGCCTACGCGCGCACGGCGTCAAAATTGTGCAGGGTGTGGCGCAAGCGCTTGACCCCGTGAGAAAGGAAGTCGCCGCCACCGTCAACGGTTCGGTGCAAAAGTTCGGCTACGACTCTCTGATCGTCTCGCCCGGTGTCGAGCTGCTCTACGACAAGATTGAAGGCTACAGCGCCCAACTTGCCAACAGCACGATTCCCTCGGGCTGGATTGCGGGCGTACAGACCGAGATCCTGCGCCGACAGCTTCTTGCCATGCCTGACGGCGGTACCGTTGTGCTCGTCGCACCCCCGAATCCGTACCGCTGCCCGCCGGGGCCATACGAGCGCAGCGCTCTGATGACCGAATGGCTCGGTCACTACAAGCCGCGCAGCCGCGTCGTGATCGTCGACCCGAAAAACGACTTCGTGACCGACGAAACGATGATTCTCGGCTGGAACCATCTCTACGGCTTCCGACCGCCTCAGCCTTACTACGGCAAGCTTGAAAAATTCATGGTCGAGCCCAAACCCGACTGCAGGCTCGAGTGGATTCGTCAAATGGACGGCGGAAAGCCGCTTTCCATTGATCCCGCTACCCGAACCGTCACGGCTGAAGGCGGAAAGATCAAGGCGGACGTCTTGAATATCGTTCCGCCGATGCGTGCGGCCAATGTAGCGCGAACCTTTGGGCTCACGAATGACTCCGGGTTCTGTCCGATTGATCGCCGCACCTTCGAGTCGACAAAAATTCCCGACGTATATGTGTTGGGCGACGCCTCGATTGCCGACGCCATGCCCAAGTCCGGATATTCGGCCAACACGCAGGCAAAGGTCTGCGTACGTGCTCTCATCGGCAAGGTCACGCAGACCGGCATTCCGGAACCGGCGTGGTCCAACACCTGTTATGCGCTTGCGGGCGACGACTGGGGGCTTTTCGTGGCCGACACGTTCCGAATCGTCGACGGCAAGATCGCTCGCACCAACACAAGGGCGCGCTATCAGGATCTCAGCGCCTCGCGTGAAGAACGCATGGTCGCCTCGCGCTACTTGAGAGCCTGGATGCGCAGCATCACGGCCGACGCATTCGGTTAGGAGAACACACGATGAAGACTTTGAAATATCTTACCGCAGCCGGTCTTCTCGCGGCAGCCGCCGCAGCCGTTGCCACCGAAGGCAGCTCGGTGATCTCCGAGCAGGCGGGCGCGAAAAATTCGACAGTGACGGCAGACGTCGCAGTACAGGCGCCGACCCCCGCAGTCAAACAAAAGACAGCGCTTTCGCCCGAGGAGTGGCAGCGTGTATTAGCGGTCATGCCCAAAGCCGAAGTCATGAACGGCTTTGCCGTGCACAGCAAGCAGTTCTGCGCAAGCTGTCACGGCAAGGAAGGCATTGCCGATACACCCAACTGGCCGGATGTGGCAGGCCAACCGTATGCCGTCACCGTCAAGGCCCTTTTGGACTACCGCGACGGGCGCCGCAAGGGAACGCCCGCGTCTGACCTGATGTCGGCGGCAGCTGCCAAGCTCACGGATCAGCAGATTGCCGACGTGGCGGCGCTCTACGAATACCTCCCGGGACGCAATGCCAAGAAAGCGGCGCCGACCACACCCGCACCGGAACTTGTCAATTCGGGCGACGCCTCACGTTACATCACCCCGTGCGCTGCTTGTCACGGCATTGATGCCCGCGGCAACAACAACGGACTGGTGCCAGTGCTCCACGGTCAGCAAGCGACCGTACTTGCCGCCGCACTCAAGGACTACCGCTCGGGTGCCCGACAGTCCGATATGCTCGGCGAAATGCGCGTCTTCAGTCGCAAGCTCACGGACGCCGAAATCGAGCAGTTGGCCAACTGGTACGCCGCTCAGCCGGGACGCGTCGGTCAGGAAGAAAAGAAGGGAGAAGGGGAGCCGTAACCGGTCAAAGGAACGGACTTAAGATCCTTTCGTTGAACAAAACCAAAGCCCGTGAGTGTTGTGCTTGCGGGCTTTGCGTCATCGTGCAAAGCAATCTCATTCTCGCCCATATACTTTGTACAATCTTTACATCAGTTTTTCTCGACCTGATGCCTAAAGAAGCTTGCAGCACGGTCCACTCAACCTTCGGCTGCCGTATTCGTCCCGAGACCAAAGCCGTGCGGCATACCTTCGACGCGCATATATTCGACTTCAGTTCCCAGCTTCTTCATCGCGCGCATGCGCCAATCGGCCACCTCCACGGGGGCAATGGAATCGTTCGTGCCCTGTACCATGAACGTCGGCGGATCGTCGTACGAAACGTCGCTGTAGCCCGTATAGGCCATGAGCACGGCCGCTGCCTTGGACTTATCCGGAAAACCGTAGGCTTCAAGACCCACGTCACCCATCACCGCCGCCATACGCGCGCCGGCCGAACTTCCCATCAGCGCGTATTTCGTTTCGCTTACGCCGAGCTCTTTGGCGTGCGTCAGGATGTAGTAGAGGCCTTCAGCCATATCCATCATCGCCGTTCGGCCGCCTCCGGAGACCCGGTACTGAAGAACGAAAGCATTCACCCCGTTTCGATTCATGGCTTCGGCGTAAGGAAAGCCTTCTTGGATGGAACCGACGTACACAAAGCCGCCGCCCGCGCAGATCAGCTCGAACGGAGCGCCCTTGGGACCGGGTTTGGAAACTGTTATAATAAATCTGCACATATATGATTGATCATATTCAAAATGAGCAGATTTATAAGCATTGGCGAAGCCTCGAAACGTCTCGGAGTTTCCATTTCAACTCTTCGTCGTTGGGAACACGAAGGACGTTTGGTTCCGGAACGTACCAAAGCCGGACATCGTCGATACGATTTGGCGAAGATCGGCGATGTACGTCCAATGCGGTCGGCTTTGGATTCATTAAAGCCGAAAAAGACGATTGCTTATGCGCGGGTTTCGAGTCGCGACCAAAAAGCCGATCTTGAAAGGCAGGCACAAGTGCTGGAAATGTTCTGTGCTCAGAACGGCTGGCAGTACGAGGTGATTACCGATCTCGGCAGCGGAATGAATTACCGCAAGAAAGGCTTGACTCGACTTCTCAATCTGCTAATCTCCGGCGAGGTTGGCCGTTTGGTGATCACCCACAAAGATCGACTATTGCGCTTTGGTGCAGAGCTTGTCTTTTCCGTGTGCGAAATGAAATCGGTCGAGGTCGTCATCATCAATCAAGGCTCCGACAGCTCATTTGAAGAAGATTTGGCCAAGGATGTGCTGGAAATTATCACGGTTTTCAGCGCGCGACTTTACGGCTCTCGCAGCAAAAAGAACCAAAAACTTATTGATGGCATGAAAAGCGCCGTGCAGGCTGCGAAGATTGAAGGATGACGACCTTTCAGCTGGGATTTCGTACAAAGCTTGATCCGAGCAAAACTCAAGCCAACTATTTTGCGCGAGCCTGCGGCGTTGCCCGGTTTTCCTACAACTGGGCGCTTGAGCAATGGCAAAAGCAATATCAAGCGCACAAGAAGGATCCGAGTCTTCCCAAACCCAACGAAGCCGCACTTCGTCGGCAGATCAACAGCATCAAAAAGACTGAATTTCCTTGGATGTTGGAGGTGACCAAGTGCGCCGTGCAGTACGGCATTAAGAACTTGGGAAAAGCCTTCCAGAACTTCTTCAAGAATCCCAAGCACTTCAGCTATCCGCAATTCAAGAAGAAATATCAACACGACAGCTTTACGCTGTCCAACGACGATTTTAAGGTCGAAGGTTCGCGCATTCGCATCCCGCGTATCGGCTGGGTGCGAATGCACGAGGCTTTGCGCTTTGAAAATGCCAAACTCCTTTTTGCGACAATCAGTCGCGTGGCAGACGACTGGTACATCAGCTTTCAGCTGGAACTGCAGGACTTAAAGCATCTGACACCGGCTAAGAACCACGGTCGTGTCGGGGTTGATCTTGGAGTCAAGCAAATGGTGACGCTGTCGGACGGGCATGTTTTCGAAGCACCCAAGCCTTTGGGCAAGTACTTGCAGAAGCTCAAGCGGCTGCAGCGCAAGATGTCGCGCACAAAAGCCAAAGGAAGCAACCGGGCAAAACTCGGTAAGGTCATTGCAAGACTGCACCGTCGGATTGCCGACATTCGAAATGACGCACTGCACAAGGTGACGAACTTCATTGCGTCAAACTACTCCACGGTCGTGATTGAAGATCTCAATGTGAAGGGCATGCTTAAGAACCACAAGCTGGCCCGCTGCATTGCAGACGTCGGCTTTGGAGAATTTCGTCGGCAGTTGAGCTACAAAATGCAGTTGCGCGGCGGCGAGCTGATTGTCGCAGACCGATGGTATCCGAGTTCAAAGACGTGCCGTTTCTGTCACTGCAAGAACGAAGACTTGACGCTGTCGGATCGAGAATGGGTCTGCCCGCACTGCGGCAGCAAGATCGAGGATCGAGATCTGAACGCAGCCCTGAATTTGTGTGAATACAGAGAAAGCTGGGGATCTGATGGTGCTTGGGCATCGAAGGATCCGTCCGAGAGTTCACCGGACTTAGCCCCGCCAGTGGTAGTCTGCCGGCAAGACGAGCTGGTCGGCGGCATTGATTCCTTGCGGAACAATGCCTCAACCGATGAGGGAGCATCAATGCTGAAGGGTCATCCTGAAGTAAATGCTTCCGTAGACTGGGGAAGAAAACCGACCATTGAGCCCTCTAAATTGTAGGTGGGTAGAAATAGTTAGGTTTTCACTAACGGATAAAAGAAAAGTCCCGCGTCCTTGTGAAAAAGCGGAATCCAAATGCGATCGTCCGCCTTGGCGCGGACCTTGAGCCGGTTGAGAATGCCGCAGGCAGCCGAAACATCGACGTGAGTGTGGTACGGCAAAAGGCGAGAGAGGCGGGACAACGGCATCTGGCGATCAGTCTCGCTGAGGTCGCGATAGCGGGAAACCGTCTCAAGCGGAAGAAGATAGCGTGCAAAAGGCTCAAACAGCGGCTCGTCGAGCACGTCGCCGACGGTTGACTGCGGCGTGAAGGTACCGTTCGCAATATCACGAGCAATGGACATGAGGCCAAAACAAGAAAAAGAGGCGGCAGCAAGGAACGTCAGAAGCTGCCGCCTGGAGCCAGGGTTATGCACCATGGTCAAACTCTTGGGATGGATGTCACTCACTCAGTCAACTGTTGCCTCCGTAAAGCGGCTGTTGTAGCGGTCGCACTGAATGGGCAAAGCGTCGAGCATGCGGTTGAGCTCGGTCATTTCCTCGTCCGTAAAGATCACATCGCCAGCGCCGACGTTTTCTTCCAGACGATGCAGTTTCGTAGTTCCCGGAATCGGCACGATCCACGGACGGCGCGCAAGAACCCAGGCCAGCGCAATCTGAGATGGCGTTGCGTTCTTGGCCGTGGCCATATTGCGGATGAAATCAATGATGCCTTGGTGAGCCTTGATGTTTTCAGGATAGAACAACGGCAGATTGCGACGGAAGTCCGTTTCCACGAGCTTTTCGTTGGGATTGATCGTTCCGGTCAGGAATCCGCGCCCCAGCGGGCTGTAGGGAACGAAACCGATGTTGTGCTTTTCGAGGACATCGAAGACACCGTTTTCTTCGGACTCGCGGAAGATCATCGAAAATTCGTTTTCAACCGCTGCAAGCGGGCAAACAGCCTGTGCACGCTCAATCGTCTTGGGGCCGACCTCTGAGAGTCCCCAGCCGCGGATCTTGCCTTCGGCAATGAACTTGCCCATTGTCTCGGCTACGTCCTCCACAGGCACCTTCGGATCGACGCGGTGCAGATAATAAATGTCCACGTAGTCGGTTCGAAGACGCTTTAACGATCCTTCGAGCGACTTTCTCAGAGTCTCGGCTCGTGCGTCCAAAATCAGATTGCCGTCGGCAGCAAAGGCGATGCCGCATTTTGTGGCGATGCTGACTTTATCGCGCAAACCGTCGAGCGCCTTTCCGACGAGCTCTTCGTTGATGTATGGACCGTAGCTTTCGGCGGTGTCGAAAAGCGTCACGCCCATATCCACTGCCTTATGGATGAGCTCGATCATGTCCTTTTCGGGCGACGGACGACCGTAGCCGAAGTTCATGCTCATGCAGCCCAGGCCGATTTCCGAAACCGTGATGCCGCTTTGTCCGAGAATGCGTTGTTTCATTTCCATGTCCACCAAAATGAGTTTTTGACAGGAGAAATCGTATCGAGCGGCCCGGTCGTTCTTTTGCCGAAAGTCCGCTCGTTTTTGCCAATTCCTGCCGTTTCGGTTTTCATCAGTGCTCTATGTGACGAGAGCACATCCACTCGATGATCTTCGGATCACGGTGCGAAAAGAACTGACTGGTGTTGGTATCCAATGCCGCAATGCGTTTCATGTCGTCCTCTTCAAGCTCGAAATCAAAAATGTTGAGGTTCTCGACCATGCGTTCGGGACGAACGGTTTTGGCAATGACGACAGCGCCAAGTTGGTGGACGTAACGCAACACGATCTGGCCCACCGTGCGTTCATAACGATGAGCAATGCTCTCAAGCGTCGGATGCGCGAACAAATTGTTTTTGCCCTCGGCAAAGGGTGCCCAGGCCTCAGGCGTCGTGCCGAACTTATTCAGAATCGGAAGAGCTTCCTGCTGTTGACAGAAGGGATTGATCTCAATCTGATTGACATGGGGGCAAATGGCATTGTGATGCGCAAAATCAATGAAACGATCCGATGCGAAATTGCTCACGCCGATGGCTCGAAGAATCTTGTTCTGGTAGAAGCTTTGCATCGTGCGCCAGGCGCCGTAAACGTCACCCACCGGTTGGTGAATCAGATAAAGGTCGAGGTAATCGAGACCGAGCAAGTCGAGAGAGCGGTCAATGGCTCGGCGCGCACCTTCTTCGCTTGCATCCTCCACCCAAAGCTTGGTTGTGATGAAAAGTTCTCGACGATCCAACCCGCAAACCTTGATGGCGTGACCGACGACAGCTTCATTGCCGTAAGAAGCGGCGGTGTCAATGGCACGGTATCCGGCAGCAATCGCATCTTCTACGGCTTTCTGGCATTCCTTGAGGTCGCGAATTTGGTACACACCGAAAACGGCGGCCGGCATCAGTACGCCGTTGGAAAGCGAGACGTTTGGAATCCTAGACATTTGTTTTCTCCGAAGGCGGCAGACAGAAGAACAAGCGATTCCGCCGCCGAAGTGTTTCCGATGCCGATCATTCTCGGCCAGGAGATGGGAACTCAGCTACGGCAAAACAAACCGATCTTTTGCCTTTTTCTGCCTCGAAGGTGCTGAATCGTTAACGGACGGCCAATTACCTGAGGAAAACCGTCATCGGCAGTTTTAGGCAAAAATCAGAAATCAAGCGGCAAAGATTTGACCAAGGCAAGTGCGAGGATGCTCGTGAGGAAATATCTTTTGCCAAGGAGTTCATCATGCTCGAGCTCACACGCCGCGAACTGATCTCAAGCGCCATCGCCGCCGCAGGCCTGATGGCCACGTCACCGATTTCAAGCGCCGCCGCGCCCAAAAAGCCGATCGTCTACTGGACGCCGGAACTCTCGGGCGACGCTCTGTTGCGTCTGTACCAACTGATCAATAAGGACATCACAGGCCGTGTCGCTCTGAAACTTCACACGGGCGAACCGGGCGGACCTAACATTCTGCCGCGCGAATGGATCAAGCAGTTCCAGCGCGCCGTACCGCAAAGCACGATTGTCGAGTCCAATGTTCTCTACAAGAGCCCACGTCAGACAAGCGAAGGCCATCGTCGTGTTCTCGCGCAAAACGGTTGGAACTTCTGTCCGGTCGACATCTTGGATGAAGAGGGTGACACGCTGCTTCCCGTCAAAGGCGGCATGCACCTGAAACAGTTCCATGTCGGCAAGCACTTCTTTAACTACGACTCCATGGTGGTGCTGACTCACTTTAAGGGACACGGCATGGGCGGCTTCGGCGGTTCGCTCAAGAACATCGCCATCGGGTGCGCTTCGGGCGCACACGGCAAAGCGGAAGTGCATGCGGTAAAAGCCGACGGGAGCTGGACGACAGGTGCAGCCTTCATGGAACACATGGCCGACGCGGGCAAGGGCATTACGGAGCACTTCGGGAAACGAATCATTTACCTGAACGTGCTGCGTAACATGTCGGTTGACTGCGACTGCGCGGGCGTTGCCGCAAGCGAACCGACGATGCCGGATCTGGGGATTTTGGCTTCGACCGATTTGGTTGCCATCGACCAAGCGTCGATTGACATCGTCTACGCGATGCCCAAGTTCATGAACCATTCGCTCGTCAAGCGCATTGAGTCGCGTGAGGGGCTCCGCCAACTTTCGGCCATGAAGGAACTCGGCATGGGCACGGGGCAATACGAAATCGTACGAGTGTTGGATAAGAAACCCGGTCAGAGACCGATCGGTGACGGTACGGACGAAGCGTGAGCCAATTTGCGCGAACTTTGTCAAAATAGAGAACCAAAGCGAAACAGCGGCCGCTGATCGTCAAAAAAGCTTCTCCCTCAAGAGCTCAGCGGCTGCATTTCGCTTTTCCTCTTGTGCAGGTGGACAATGACAGGCGACACGACCAAAATTTTCAACGCAATTGACACCGTCGAAGAACCGGAAGTCAAAGCACTTCGGGAACGGCTGATCGAGCGCGTGCGCAATGCCGTCAAAGGCGACACGCCCGTCGATCAAATCCCGGGATTGCATCTGTCCTACGTTGAGCAGGCGCAGACTGTCTCCAACTGCTTTTACGTGCTCTCTGTCGGACTGATCCTGCAAGGCACGAAAAACCTCGTGATAGGCGACAAGAGCTACCGCTACGGAACGGGGTCGATGATCGTCACTTCGGTCGATATGCCCACGTCCTACGAGTTGGTCGGCGTCAAGCCTTCAAACCCGTTTGTATCACTGTCGCTGCGATTGAATCCCGCCACAATCGCGGATTTCCTTCTGGAAGAAGACCCGCCGCAGGACGGTGTGCGCGATGTCTTTAACGTCGAAAAGCCCACGCAGGAATTGCTCGAAGACTTCGAGCGGCTCCTGAAGCTTCTTGATCATCCCGAGCAGATCAAGGCCAGAGCCCCGATCCTGATTCGCGACATTCATTACCTCGCGCTTTCGAGCAGCTCGGGCGCCTGCCTGCGCGCTTTGTATGCACCGAGCACCGTTGGCCAGCGCATCAGAAAGTCCATTCAATGGCTGCGAGCCAACTTCAGGGAACCCGTTTCTGTTGAGCAGATGGCTTCCGTTGCCGGCATGGCGCCGACAACGTTTCACCGGCACTTCAAAAGCTTCACATCGCTGTCGCCGCTCCAATATCAGAAACGGCTGCGTCTGTACGAAGCGCAGCAGTTTATGCTCAAGGGAGAGGGGGACGTAAATTCCGCGGCCTACGCCGTGGGCTATCAAAGCCCTCAGCAATTTAACCGAGACTACAAGCATCTGTTCGGAATCTCACCAGGAAAAAGCATTCGAGAGCAAAGACAGTCGCTCTATGAAGCGCTGAGCGAGAAACCGACAGCACCAATAACTGACGAAGGCTGAAAAAATGAACGGCGCCGTTCGAAATCGAATCGAACCGGCGCCGTTTTTATCAAACGATGTGAAGAAGGATTACTTCTTGGCGGCCTTTTCCTTCAGAGTGAAGTTGTGGCAGCTGTTGCACATCAGTTCGGGCTTGGCCTGATTGGCCTTGTGGCAGTCCTCGCAGTTGACCTTGCCCATGTGGTTGTCATGGGGATTGGGCTCGAGGTTGGCCGTCTTCTTAGCGAGGTCTTCGTAAGAGATGTGGCACTTCAAGCACTGGTTCTTCGTGACGAAGCCGTTAACAGACTTCGGCCACATGCCCTGATGCTTCTGAGCAAGCGTCTGTTCAGCAGCAGCGGCGGCACCGGCAGCAAACGAAAGGCTCACGCTGAGAGCCAAAGCGGCGATAAAACTCTTTTTCATTTTGTCTTTCTCCCGGTGATTGGTTACTTCTTGGCAGCCTTCTTGGCGCGGTTGGCCATTTCAACGCCGGCCACACGGCCGAACACGGTAGCGGCACCGAGCTGTGCACCGCCCGCGTAGTTGTGGAAGAAGATGCCGCCGGCGGAGTTGCCAGCTGCGTAGAGACCCGGGATGCTCTTGCCGTCGAGGTTCTGGATTTCCGTCTTCGTGTTGATCAACGGACCGCCGAAGGTGGCCGTCATGCCGCCCTGAAGTGGAACGGCGTAGAACGGAGCCTTGGCAATCGGATGGGGCTTCTTGTAGGTGCAGGGCGGATTCATTTCGCCGAGCTTGCCTGCCTTCATCTTTTCGTTGTATTCGTCAACGAGCTTCTTGACCTTTTCTGCGGGCAAACCGACCTGCTTGCACAGTTCTTCGATCGTGTCGGCCTTGCCGTAGGGCGAGTTCAGACGGTCGAATTTCGGAATCACCTTGTCGAGCACGGAGCAGTCGCTGTCAACAATCACCCATGCGGTGTTGTCGAGCGTCATCTGAGCCGTCGTACGGGCCTTGATGACGTAGGTGTTGTTTTCGTCCATGTAGCGATTGCCCGAGGTGTTGACCTGGATGCCGTAACCGGAGTTGAGAACGTCGGCGGGGTTGACGTGAGTCTTGCCGATGATCGGACCGGAGTGGAACTGGTCCATGTTCACGAACTTCGTAAAGAGCGGCAGGGTGAGGGAAATGTTTTCGCCGGTAATTGCAGGAGAACCACGCAGCACCATGCGGGTTGCCCAGCCGCCGATGTAGCGGTCGACCATTTCGGGATTGCCCGAGAAACCGCCGGTGGCGATGCAAACGCCGCCGCGGGACATGAAGGTCTTCTGGCCGGCCGGAGTAAGGGCCTTAACGCCGGTCACAGCAAACTTGTCGTCGTGCAAAAGTTCGATGGCCTTGTGTTCGTAGCGGATGTCGATACCGCGCTTTTCTGCTGCCTTGAGAAGAGCCTGAACGAGACGGGCGCCACCCGTCTGGCCTTCGCCCAGAACGCGGCAGGTGCGGCCCAGACGCGGATAGGGCATGGGACGGATCTTGCCGAACTTCACGCCGATATCCTTTTCAAGCCAGTCGATGCCTTCGGAAATCTTGTCGGTGTAGAGGCGGTTGAGAGCCTTGTCGCCCATCTGCTTGGAGATGTCCATCATCATGGCGTAGAAGGCGTCGGCCGTATCCTTGATGCCCTGTTCAGCCTGGTGGCGCGTGCCCCAGCCGCAGATCGAACCCAGAGCGAAGATGGCGTTGCCGTTGGGACGGTCGCACTTTTCGAGCACGACAACCTTGGCGCCGGCGTCATGAGCGGTGATGGCCGTGATGAGGCCGGCGGGACCGGCACCGAGCACGATGGCGTCAAACGTTTCCGCCTTGGCCTTCTTGGGGGCGGCTTCAGCAGTGGAAGCCAAACCAAAGCCGGCGGCGCCGACGGCGGTCGCGCCCACGAGCGAGCTCTTAAAGAGGCTGCGGCGGCTCATTTCTTTTTCGATCATTGTCTTCTCCTGATTGAGGTAGGCAAACGCACCGTCGCGACATTCAAGACGCCGACGCCGCTCTTAAGACCGATCGGATCAATGACTCTCCGACCCTGAGCACCGGCGCCGCCTGACGCGGTCGATACGCCGCCAAAAGATTCGAGGTCTCTTAACAGACCTTCTCTTTGACTCAAGCGTATTTTTAGACCTCGTAGGTGCTACGTAGTTTTGACTTAAATCAAAGAATCAAGAGTAGGCGGGTTTATCCGTATCAGCTGAAAACAGATAGACCGGATCAGAAGAAATGTTCGGAAAGAACAACCTGAGGAACACCGGCGGAATTGATTTCCACCCAACCTTTGCGCGGACGCTGCCTGTCGTCGAGATCCCAATCGGGGATCACGGTGCGTGTGAAGTTGTCATGAACATAATGCGCCGGACGATGCGTATGACCGTGAATTACGTGGGCGCAATTTTTACTTAAAACTTCATTGCGGACGTCGGCAAGCACCACGTCCATCATTTCGCGCGAGCGGTCGGTTTTCGTCTTTTTGGACTGCGCGCGCGCCTTCTTCGCGAAATCAATGCGCTCCTGCACAGTCATGCGCAAGGCCATCAGCTGAAAGGATTCGCCGTGCATCTGGCGCCGAAAATCCTGATACTCGTCGTCCAACGTACACCATTTATCGCCGTGAGACAGAAGAATGCGGCTGTCGGCACACTGCACGACGATACCGTCGGCAACGAGTTCGGCGCCGCAATGCCGCGCGAAATCTTCGCCGAGCAGAAAGTCGCGGTTGCCCTGCATGAGGTAGACGCGTTTGCCGAGAGAAGCGTATTTGCGCAACGCTCGAGCCAGGGGTTCGGCCGGAGACGAGGCGTCGTCTCCGATCCAGTATTCGAAAATGTCGCCGAGCAAAAAGAGCTCGTCGAAGCGCTTGGCCTGCGTTTTCAGGAACCAAAGAAAACCCAGTACGGTTTTCTTGTTGCGGCCGGACAAATGCAAATCAGAAACAAAAACGGGACGCGACAACGGCGCCATGTCGGTCAGACCGCTGACACAGGGAGCCTTGAGCGGCTCGGTGAGTTTGAGTCCCGTAAGCTTCATTTCTTTAAACAAAAGAAGCCCCCGCCGAGAAAGCAGGGGCCGAGTTCTGATTAGATCTCTTCAACCTTTTCCATCACAACGTCTTCCACGGGCACGTCACCGTACCAGGAGCGGGAAGCCGTGCGAACGGCGGCAATAGCGTCAACCACATCAGTACCGGCGACAACCTTGCCGAACACGGCATAGCCCCAGCCGCGGGGAGTGGGGGAGGTGTGATTCAGGAAATCATTGTCGGCCACGTTGATGAAGAACTGACTCGTAGCAGAGTGCGGATCGTTGGTGCGAGCCATCGCGATCGTGTACTTGTCGTTCTTGAGGCCGTTGTTGGCTTCGTTTTCAATCGGAGCCTTGGTTTCCTTTTGCTGCAGACCGGGTTCAAAGCCGCCACCCTGAATCATGAAGCCGCTGATGACGCGGTGAAAAATCGTGCCGTTGTAAAAACCCGAGCGAACGTACTGCAAAAAATTTTCACAGGTCTTCGGTGCAGCTGCTTCATTGAGTTCGACGTCAAAGACGCCCTTGTTGGTCGTAAAGCGAATCATGATTGAAGATCACTTCTCAAAGTAAAAGAAATAAAAAATTCAAACGCCGGGCAACAAGAAACCCCGCCCTAAGCGGAGCCCTTGGGTTACTAGCGCTTGATCTTGACGGAGAGGATTTTAACGGTTTGCGTCGGAACGTCACGCATGCCCATACGAGTGCCCGTTTTCACAGAACTGATCTTATCGATCACATCCATGCCGCGGATCACGCGACCGAATACCGTATAGCCCCAGCCGTCGCGGGCATTCTTGGCATCCAAAAAGTCGTTGTCGACCGTATTGACAAACCACTGGCAGGTGGCAGAGTGCGGTTCGTTTGTACGAGCCATAGCAATCGTACCGCGTTGATTCAGAAGGCCGCCGCGGGCTTCATTGACAATGGCTGGGTGGGTGGCGCGCTTTTGCTTGAGATCCGGTGTAAAACCGCCGCCCTGAACCATGAAGCCGTCAATGACACGATGAAAAATCGTACCGTCATAAAAGCCTTCGTCGGCGTAGCGAATAAAGTTGGCGACCGTAATCGGGGCGCGCTGAGCATCCAGACGCACGGCAAAGTCGCCGAGCGACGTAGAAATCTCCGCAATCGGCTCATCCTTGGGAGCGGCAATGGCAGAACCGCCGAAGAGAACGGCGGCCAGGGCCGCAGGTAAGGTCACTCGAAAACGATTTGCAATTTTCATGATGGATGTCTCGAAAAAGGTGAACTTATCAAAAAGCCGACAAAAAAGGATTACTCTCCCAGAAGCTTGTTGAGCATCTGAATGTTGGCATTTAGTTTTTCTTTATTCCCGCCCGTTTTGATGGCAGTGTTATATGCGTTTTTAGCTTTTGCCAAATAGAGATTGCCTAAATTCATGTGGGCAAGTGCAAAGCCGGGACGCAAGGCAACGGCCTTGATAAGGAGCTCTTCGGCACGCACGAGGTTGCCGTTGCGTGAATAGAGTCCGGCAAGATTGTTGTAAGCCTCGGGGATTTCGGGATAGGTGCGGATGAATTGCTCAAAACCGTCGATAGCCTTGGCGCGATCTCCCATGCGTTCGTAAACGACACAGCGCTGAAAGCGTAGCTGAGCGGAATGAGGATTGGCTTTGAGACCGTCGGCAATGAGCTTTAAGGCGTCAGCGTAGTCTCCGCGGTTGATGAGTTTGTCGACAACACCGGGCACCTGACCGTTATTGAGAAGCACGGAAGGAGCGTCGGGATCGACAAGCGCCGCGTTGGCGGGCAGAGTTACAGCCGCCACAAGCGCGCAACCGGCAACCGCAAGCGCCGGACGAATGAAAGAAAGCAGTCGAGTCATGGGACAACAAAAAGAACCTTGGAACGACACACGGAAAAAAGCCCGAAAAAGGTGACTCGGACTAGATTTTTCAGGGCCGCTGAAGGCACGAAACTGTTAAACTTCGCAGATTGTAATGCATCGCCGCATTCGCTCCTTTGCGCCTATCTGTGGCTCTTTGTTACGGAATGCGGCAGGCAGCACGAAAAATCAGAAACGAAAGTACGCAATGACCCTTCAAATCTATTCGACGCTCAGCAAAGACATCCGCCCGTTTACGCCCATCGAACCCGGCAAGGTTGGCATGTACGTCTGCGGCGTCACGGTCTACGACTACACCCACATCGGCCACGGCCGCACCTTTGTCGCCTTCGACGTCGTGCGCCGCTGGCTTGAGGCAAGCGGTTATGCCGTCACGTTCGTGCGCAACGTCACCGACGTCGACGACAAGATCATCAAGCGCGCCGCCGAGCGCGGCATCTCCACGAAGGAACTCACCGACGAATTCACCGCTGCAATGCAGCAGGACATGCTGAGTCTCGGGTGCCTTGCGCCCACGTACGAGCCGCGCGCCACCGAATTCATCCCGCAGATGCTCAACCTCGTTGAAAAGCTCGAGCAAAAGGGCCTTGCCTATGCGGCCGACAACGGCGACGTCGACTACGCCGTACGCAAGTTCGCCGGCTACGGCAAGCTCTCCGGACGTCAGCCCGACGAAATGCGCGCGGGCGCCCGCATCGAAGTGGCTCAAGCCAAGCGCGATCCGCTCGACTTCGTACTTTGGAAGGCAGCCAAACCGGGCGAGCCCGCCTGGGATTCGAAGTGGGGCAAGGGGCGCCCGGGCTGGCACATTGAGTGCTCGGCCATGAGCTGCCACTATCTTGGCAAGACCTTTGACATCCACGGCGGCGGCCCGGATCTGATTTTCCCGCACCATGAAAACGAAATTGCGCAAAGCGAAGGCGCCAATGACGCTCCCTTTGCCAACATCTGGATGCACTCCGGCCCGCTGCGCGTCAAGCGCGAGGACGGCACCGAAGAGAAGATGAGCAAGTCTCTGGGCAACTTCTGGACGATTCGCGACGCATTGAAGGAAACGAACAGCGCCTACGGCGAAGGCAACGGCAACGAAGTGCTGCGCTTCTTCCTTTTGAGAAGCCACTACCGCAGCCCGATCAGTTTTGCCAACAGTCTCATTGACGATTCGCACAAGGCGCTGCAGCGCCTATATACGGCGCTCAAGAACGCTCCGAAGCAAGAGAACAACGAAGCGATCGACTGGACCGATCCGTGGGCCGCGAAATTCAAGGCTGCGATGAATGAAGACTTCAACACGCCCGAAGCGATCGGCGTGTTGCAGCAGATGGCCGCGGAGATCAACCGAACGGGCGATGCTCAAACCGCTTCGGTTCTGAAAAAATTAGGCTCGGTTCTCAACATCCTGCAGCTTGACGCGGAAGTGTTCTTGAAAGGTGCCGTCACGGGGCTTGACGAAGCCGCCATCGACGCCAAGGTGGCCGAGCGCACGGCCGCCAAGAAGGCGCGCGACTTTGCCCGCGCCGACGCCATCCGCAACGAACTCGCCGCGCTCGGCATCGTGATCGAAGACGGTCCTGCCGGTTCGACCTGGCGCCGTCAGTAACGTTTTCGCTCGTCGGTTATGGCAATCGTCACCTGGTGGAACGAAGCGCTCGAGGCTCTCTCGGGCGAAGCGTATTTCCTTGAAGCCCGTCGCAAAACGGCGGGGCAGGGACTTGTTGCCTGTGAAAATCTCTTTAACACGTATGTGCGCGCCGTATGCGGTCAGCAGGTCAATACGGCTGTGGCTGAAAAAATGGCTCAGTCGGTCTTCGGGTACGCTGGAGACAGAGGCGACAACGCAGCCGACGCTCTGGCCGGAAGTTCTGTCGACGCGCTTCGTGATCTGGGACTCTCGCAAACCAAGGCGGGAGCTCTTGTTGCGATCGCGCAAAAGTATGTCGAGGGCAGCTTCACTGCGCCGGCGCTCGAATCGCTCGACGACGCGGCGGTGCGCGCTCGATTGACCGCCGTCAAAGGTGTGGGACCGTGGACCGCGGACATGGTGCTGATTTTCGGATTGAACCGACCGGATGTTTGGGCGCAAACGGATTTCGGGCTGCGCAAAGCGCTGGAAAAGACAGGGCTCGATGCCAAGGACCCGCAGGTGTGGGCTCCGTGGCGCACGGCTGCCACATGGCTTTTGTGGCAGAGCCTCACCGCAACCCCCGTACAGTATTAGTTAGTCAAGGCGAAACCGATGTTTTGCCGTTAGGAACATAAGCATGGCCAAAGCAGTATTTCTGGATTTCGAAAAGGATCTCGGCGAAATCTACAAAAAGATGGAAGAGCTCGAAAATAAGGAACTGGAAACAGGTGTGAGCGAAAACGAAGCGCTCTCCGAGCTCAAGCGCAAGATGCGCACGCGTACGGCCGAGATCTACGCCGATCTGACGCCGTGGCAGACGGCTCTGGTGGCACGTCACCCCAACCGTCCGTACACGCTCGACTACATCGACGCCATTTTTGAGGATTTCCACGAACTGCACGGCGATCGTACCTTTGCCGACGATCAGAGCATCGTGGGCGGTCTGGCGCGTCTGGGCGAACACGCCGTGATGGTGATCGGCCACCAGAAGGGACGCGACACCCGCGAACGCACGCGCCGCAACTTCGGCATGACCAAGCCCGAAGGCTATCGCAAGGCTCTGCGTCTGATGAAGCTTGCCGAAAAGTTCAGCCTGCCGGTCTTCACGTTCGTCGACACCCCGGGCGCCTATCCCGGCATTGATGCGGAAGAGCGCAATCAGTCCGAAGCCATCGGCCGCAACATCTATGAGCTTGCCAAACTGCGCGTTCCTGTGATCTCCACCATCATCGGTGAAGGCGGCTCGGGCGGCGCATTGGCCATTGCCGTGTGCGACTCGCTCATCATGCTGCAGTACTCCACGTACTCCGTGATCAGCCCTGAAGGGTGCGCCTCCATTCTCTGGAAGAGCGCTGACAAGGCTCCTGAAGCCGCTCAGGCTCTGGCGCTCACATCCGACCGACTCCTTGAACTCGGCCTCGTCGACAAGGTAATCAGCGAACCGCTCGGCGGCGCACACCGCGATCCCAAACTCATGGCTTCGACCCTGCGCAAGACCTTGGTCGATCAGTTGAAGGCGTTCCTCACGATGGATCCGGACGCTCTGGTCGAGCGCCGTCTCGGCCGTCTGATGAACTACGGCCGCTTTGAGGAAAAGTGCAGCAGCGCTTATGAACTGCTGTGCCAGGCTGCGCACGAAAGCGAACTGCCGCTTGAAGAGTCGGCGGCGGAAGAACCCAAGACGAAGGAACCGGAAACGCCCAAGAAGCCGCGCCGCAGCTGCGCATTGCGCCGCAAGCCCGTAGCGAAGAAATCGCAAGTGGCAGAAACCGCGGAAACCGTCGCTGAGACCGCTCCGAAGAAACCTGCTCGCCGCCGTCCCGCGACGCGCAAAACTGCTGCAAAGAAGGAGGCTCCCGAAGCCGCTTCCGCAGAACCCGCAAAGGAATAAATTCAGGCGTAAATGACGCATAAGAAGCAACGTGCGGCCACGTCTCCGGCTGCCAGGCTCACGCTTTTGCTTGCCGACACGATCGATACGATCGCCGACCGCAAGCCCGCCGCGAGCGTCGAACAGTTCTGTTTGACGCCCGTCAACCCCGTGCGCATTCTGGTTGCGTACTCGGGCGGCAAAGATTCGACGGCGCTCGTCGACGTTCTCGCGCGTCTCAAGAAGACCGCCTACAAGAACGTGATCGAGTCGGTGACGGCCGTGCACGTGCATCACGGCTTGAGCAAAATGGCCGACGACTGGGTGCGGCACGCCGAGGAGCAGTGCGCCAAGTGGCAGATTCCGCTGCGCGTCGAGCGCGTCTACGTGCCTCAGCACTCGGCCTGCGGCATTGAAGCCGCCGCCCGTCAGGCGCGGTACAAAGCGCTCATGAAGGTCGCTCGTGAACTCAATTCCGATGCGATCTTTACGGCGCACCACTTGGACGACCGCATCGAGACTTTCCTTATTCAATGGATTCGCGGCGCGGGCCCCGAGGGGCTTGCCGCCATCAGTCCGGTGCGCATGCTCGAAAGCGCGGGCGACGATGCCGAACTCGTTCTTGCGCGCCCCTGGCTCGAAGTCTCGAGCAACGAGATTGCGGCCTACGTCAAGCGTGCCAAACTCACCTGGGTCGAAGACGACAGCAATGCGGATACGCGTTTTTTGCGCAATCTCATTCGCAACGACATTCTTCCGCCGCTGGACGCCGCCCGAAAAGGCTGGAGGTCGGCTGCCGCTCGCTCCATCACCCTTGTGGCGCAATCGGCCGAAATTCTCAGCAATCTGGGTGAAGACGACTGCGCGCATTGCGCAGGCGACAAACCCGGTTCGCTCAACATTGCCAAATTGCTCAACCTCGGCTTTGAACGACAGGCCAACTGCCTCAGAGCATGGCTCGGCATGTCGGGCGTACGTTCTCCTTCGCACGCCAAACTGAGCGAAATTCTGCGTCAGCTGCGACAGACACACGCCGATACCAAGATGAGTTTTCGCATTGGCGGCAAAGAACTCCGCCGCTGGGGCGTCAATCTTGTAATGGTCGATCCTGTAACGACACCGCGCGGCGCCGAACTTTTGATGCCGATCGAATGGAAAGGAGAAGAGAGCGTCGTTCTCGCCCCGTGGTCAGGCATTCTGAAGTTTGTCCGCTGCCAAGGCGATGAACCCGGACTTGACGCTAATCTTCTTCGCGAAGGAAAAATTGAAGTGCGGCCAAGAAGGGGTGGGGAGAAAATCAAGCTTTACCGACTGCGTCCATCGCGTAACCTCAAGCACCTGTTCCAATCGGTAGGAGTGCCCTCGTTTGAGCGCAGCAAATTACCGCTCATTTGGATCAACGACCGCCTCGTGTTTGCTGCGGGGCTCGGTACCGACGTGCGCATGTATGCCGATCCTGTGCTTTGCCGCGAACGCGTACGGCTTGTCTGGGTGCCTGACAAGCCGCTGCTGGCACTCGGTCCAGCCGACGATGACCTCTAACTTCACACGATTAAACGCATCATGGGCCGCAGAGAAACCAAAAAACGCATGGGCGATCTTTTCAACGACGTCATGCTTGAAGACAGTGCCGATCTGATTGCCGGTGTCGACGAAGCCGGTCGCGGACCGCTGGCAGGTCCCGTGGTGGCCGCCGCCGTCATTCTCGATCCGATGCGTCCGATTGCGGGGCTTCGCGACAGCAAGAAAATCACCGAAGAAGCTCGAGAGACACTGGCCCCCGTCATAAAGGAAAAGGCTCTCGATTGGTCGGTGGCCCACGCTACGGTTGAAGAGATTGACGAACTCAACATTCTTCAGGCCACGATGCTTGCGATGAAACGCGCCGTCATGGGACTTACCGTGCGCCCGAACCTTGTTCTAGTCGACGGCAACCGCGTGCCGCACATTGACATTGCGGTCAACGCCATTGTGGGAGGTGACGACAAAGTTGCCGCCATTTCCGCCGCGTCCATCATCGCCAAAACAACACGCGACCAATGGCTTATTGAACTTGACAAAGAACACCCCGAGTACGGCTTTGCCAAACACAAAGGCTATGGTACGGCCGAGCATCTGGCTGCGCTTGAAAAGTACGGACCGCTGCTGGCGCACCGTAAAACTTTCGGTCCGGTCAGAAAAGTAATCGAGATGCGCAAAAGCAAGGAAGGCGAGCTCGAATTAAGTTAAGTCAATCAACTCTTGCTCTGAAAGAGAATAAACGACACAACATGCGTCCGCTCAATAGATGCCTTGAATTTTGCGCAAAAAAGGACGACGTCTTCGGTTCATATCCTCAGAACGCCGTCCAAACTGAAGGAGATCTTTTTTCGTCAGATCAGACGTCTGATTGTCTCATCAGAGATACTGCAGAACACGGGCGAGCGTACGGACACGGTTTTCGATCGTATCCACGCGCAGATATTCGCGTTCGGAATGGAAACCGGCACCGGCGGGAGCCACGCCGTCAATGACGGGCACGCCGACCTGAGCGATGCGGTTGGCGTCGGAGCCGCCGCCGGCATCGACCCAAGTGGCTTCGTAGCCTTCTTCCTTGGCAGCACGATTGACCATTTCAACGAGTTCCTTGGTGGCGTCCGTGCAGGGCATAGCCGGGGACTTGGAAACACGCGTGGCTTCGACCGTGATGCCGTCGCCCCAATTCTGCTTGGCCAACGCTTCGATGCCTTCGTCAATTTCGCGGCCGTCTTCGTCATTCCAGCAGCGGGTGTCGATCTTAAGGGTGCACTTTTCCGGAACCGTGTTGCAGACCGTACCGCCTTCGATAACGCCGACCGTCACGCTCGTGCCCTTGCCTTCGAGGTCCTGGAGGTTGGTGATGGCGATTGTGAGGTGAGCGGCTGCCAGAACCGCGCTGCGGCCGTCCTGCGGGTTGTTGCCGGCGTGAGCGGCCACACCGTGCACGACCACGTTCCAAACGGAGCGGCCCTTGCGGGAACGAACGAAGGCACCCGTGGCGCGGCCCGGTTCGCAGACGATGGCTCGCTTGCACTTGGAAGCCATCTGCTGAAGCCATTCGCGGGAGGAAAGCGAACTGATTTCTTCGTCGGGGTTGTAGCACACAGCGATGGCCAGACGGTCAAGGTCTTCCTTGCGGGCGTTCTTGAGAGCGTGGAAGATCGCGATGACACCGGCCTTGCAGTCGGCGCAACCCGGCCCCGTCACCTTGCCGTCTTCAACCTTGAAGGGACGTGCGGCGGCGGTACCGTCGGGAAAAACGGTGTCGAGGTGAGCGTTGAACATGATGTCGAACTTTTCGGCACCGGGCTTGTTCGTCGCAAACAGACCCTTGCCGGCCTTCGGGCCGAGGTCCACAAGTTCCGTCGCAAAACCGATGGAGTCGAAGTGGCGTTTCATGATGTTGGCCACCTTGGTGACGCCTTCGCAGTTGGCGCTGCCGCAGTCGAGATTGACAACTTCGGCGAGGTCTTGGAGGTAGGTCTCGAGCATTTGGTTTGTCCTTAAAAAAAGTCCCTTTCCCGGGAGGTGTATCGGATAGGGACAATTCTTCAGGATTGCGCTCGAACTCGCCTTGTACTTTGGTTCAAGACTGCGCAACTTCCCCGATGGCAGCCAAATATTTATGCGCTTCCAGGGCCGAGCGCACACCAAGCTTCTTGCAGGCGTTGGCTCGATGAATCTTCACCGTGTGCTCCTGAATGCCCAAGTCGATCGCGATCACCTTATTGAGTTTGTCGTCGGCAACCAAACGGATAATTTCCTTTTCACGCTGCGTGAGCGTCTCAAAGGCGCCGCGCATCATGTCGATACGGAATTTTTCTTTTCTCGCTTCTATGTTTTGATCCGACAACCGACGCACGGTCTGACGCAAACGCTCGGGTTCGACGGGTTTCTCGCAGAAGTCGCCCGCACCTTTTTGCAGTGCCATCACCGCCATGGAAATGTCGCCGTGGCCGGTGAGAAAAACGATCGGCAAATCAATGCCGCGGCGCAACATTTCGTCCTGTAGTTCCAGTCCGTTCATATCGGGCATGCGCACGTCGAGAATCACGCAACCTGGGGTACGAATGTCGTCATTTTCCAAAAAGGCAGCAGCGCTCTCGTAAGCCACAGCTTCGATACCTGCCACGCGAAGCGTAAAGACGGTGGAATTGCGCACAGTTTCTTCGTCATCAATGACGCGAGCCAGAGGCCGCAGAGCTCGGCTGCTCAGTTCTTCGGTCATGCGGTTTGCTCCTCATGAGGTTGATCGGCGGCCGGAATGCAAAGCGAGACGGCCAAGCCACCCGGCTGATTGCGGGTGAATTCCAGTCGGGCCGCGTGACGCTCGGCAATGGTACGGCTGATCGACAGGCCCAGGCCGAGCCCTTCGATTTTTTCACTCGCCACGGGACGCGCAAGCATACGGAACTGCTCGTCGGAAACGGCCGGACCGTTGTCTTGGACCTTAAGTCTCCAGAAAGCTGTCGTTGTACTCGATTCGGAAGTCAGCGAAATATGGATCTCTCCCTTGCCATCGGGGTTCTTTCGAATCGCCGAAAGGGCGTTTTTGAGGCAATTGACCACGAGGAGCTCAAGCTCCAAGGCGTCGCCCGAAACAAACGCTTCGGGCGGAAGCGAAGAGAGGATGCGGACACCGGTGAGGTCGCTCCCTGATCGGAAGGAACCGAAGGCATGCTTGACGATGTCGCAGAGATCCACCGATTGATGCGCCTTCTCACGGTTCTTTGCATAGGCCCGCACGCGATCGACGATGCTTGCCACGCGCTCGGCCTGCTTGGTAATTTCGCGGGTAGCCTCGTCAATCACCGGGTCCTTGCCTCGGCCGCCTAGGTATAGCGACAAGCCGTCGGCATAGTTGATGAGGCTTGCCACCGGTTGCCGAAGTTCGTGTGCGATCATGCTGGAGATTTCTGAGACAAAGCCAGCGCGTTCAAGTTGCGAGAGGCGCTCTCGGTCAATGCGGGCAGTCTTTTCAAGCTCCGACTTTTCGTCGATCACCTCTACGAGCTTTTTGGTACGGCGCGCCACGGTTCGGCTCACGGCAAAGCTATAAAAAACGGCGGCCAACAGCAGCAACACGCCAATTAGAAGCGCGTACTTATATCGATCAATCATCACGCTCGAGCCCGTCGTGCGCACGGTCGGACTGTACCCCAAGCGCTCGACGAGATGGCGAGTTTCACTCAAATTCGCACCGACGGTCCACCCGTATCCCGACTCGCTCATCGGCATGGAAAGGAGCGCCGCGGAAAGTCTGCGCTTGATGTCGGGTGACAAGGAGGCCTGAGCCGCAAAGATGAGATCGGGATAGAGATCGGTCGAACGCAGACAGGCAAAGGTGTCTTCGGGTTTCTTACCCACCACCTTGATCGTATTGGGCGCCACCAGCCCTCGGGCCACCAGGCTTTCGAATTCGCAGGTGCGCAGAATACCGAAGTCGACTTCCTTATTGAGTACGGCCTCGACGATGGGCATGCCGGACTTGTCCTTGAAGTATGCCTTGCCGAAGTAGTTTTTCGGATACTGCGTGATGTTGGAAATTTCGCCCAAAGCAACGATCCAGCCCGCAAAGGACTGGGGACTTAAGGCAGCAACACGTTTGGAGCGCAGGTCAGATGTACTCGTGATTCTCGCGTCGTCGGCACGCGCAATGAAAACCGCACCCATGGTCTTGCCCGGATCTTGCGACTGAGGAGACTTGCGCACGGCCAGAGCCGTGGCGCCGGAGGTTTCAAGGTAGGTGTATAGGCCGCTTGTGACCACAAAGAGGTCAACCTCGTGCTTAACTGCGGCAACGGTCAGATCGAATTCGGACAGAGGCACGACTTGAAACGCGTACTCGGGCATCGCGTTTTTGAGGCGCTCGATCGTGACGTCCATCAAGTCGGTGCGGAATGTGAACAGCGGCGAATAGTACACGCCTACACGAAGCGTTGCAGGCTGCCGGGCAGGCTTGCGCGCTTCGGACGAGGCTTGCAGATAGTCGGCGGCATCCTCCACGTCTTCTGCGGTTTGAGCAAACGACGGAGAAACGAAGCCCATGATAAGGGCGCAGACCAAGGCCGAGGCCCTGGGCGAAACCTTGCGCAAGCAGTTGCTCAGAAGCAAGCTGTGTTGAGTACGGGCCATCGGTACCTTTTTCCGAGAGATCGACAAATTTTGATTGTACCAATACGAAAAAGACAGGCTGTGCGCCCGAAGAAGGAACGCTCAGCCTGCCCAACAGGAGGACAATGATTGGAAATTAATTGAGCAGGATCGTGGTCACCACCATCACGATCAAGCCGCCGATCATCGGAATTGCCGTACGGCGAATGAGCGCGAACGGACTGATGCCCGAGCAACCTGCCACAGCCACCACCACGGCGGTAATCGGAGACATGTTGCGAGCCATGCCGGTCGAAAGCTGCATCGGCATCAGGAGCAGGATGGTCGAGACACCGAACTGCTGAGCAAAGTCAGGCATCAGCGGCGAGAAAGCATAGAACGGAGCGTTGCCCGAACCCATCACAACGGAGGCGATCGAAATGAAGGTCACCACAACGATCATGATTGCGTAAGCGGGCAGCCCCATGTTCTTGGTGACATCGATGAGATAGTCGATCGTACCCGTGGCAATCAAACCCTTGGCAAATAGTTCGCCCGCGACGATCAGGGTGATCACGGTTGCAAACTGACGACCCATCGTGTTGAAGAAGTCCATTGCGGTCGTGAGCACTTCCTTGGCGGGCTTGCGGATCAATTCGCAAACAAGAGCCACCGTGAAGGAAATGAACATGGCTGTCGGCACGTCAAGCTTGATGCTCGAAATCACGAAGCGGTTGAACACGAAGAGCATGATGAGCGGCAGCATTGGCAGGAAGCCGTACCAAGCCGGAGCGCCCTTGCTGTCGAGGTCATTCTGCTTGGCAACGGTTTCGTCGATTTCGTTGGCCTTTTCACCGTCCCTAGCATCAAAGTACTTCTGGGAGAAGTAGTGCAACACGGCCACGGCAATCGTGGTTACGATACCGACGGGCAACTGGTATTCGATGAAGTAGGTCATCGTATCCATGCCGGCCACCTGAGCGGCGTAGTTAGCTGCGCCCGATGTCGGACCCATATCAAGACAGGACACCGTAATGATCAAAGCGGCGGCGGACAGTCGGGACACACCCAGACGAACGAGTACCGGGTACATCGTCACCATCAAGAGCATGGACAGCCCAGAAGCACTTGGAATGAACAGGTCAGCCACAGCACCTACAACATAGCTCAGGGCCAGCACAAGGTAGGGGGACTTGAAGACGCGCAGCGGACGGGAGATGTAATCGGCCATCAGAGCGCTTGCGCCGATCTTGGCCATGTAGGTGGAATAGCCCGAGGCGGCCATGATCAGCAGACCGATGCCCGCCACGCGCGAGCTCATCAGGGAGGAGATGCATTTAAAGAGGTCAAAACCCACGAAACCCGTGCTCGAAACACCCTTGGGAAGAATCTGAGCACCGTTGGGGAGAAGCCCAAGCGCATCCATGGCCAGGGCACTGACCAACAAAACCAAGCCGCCGAAGAAGAGCACGAACTGGGCTTTCATCTTCTTGAGCAGAATCCAGACCACCAGGACGGTGACTGCAAGTGAAATTAAGACGCCGATCATTTTTTCGGAGTTCCTTTCGGTTGAATTTGCATACGTGTTTGTTATGTGGCAGACAACGCATCGATGTTGCAGCAAGCGAAAAGTGCGAGAAGAAGTGCTTCTTTTCGCCGACGTGTCAGATCTGTGGATACATTGCCGCTGGTTTTCGAGTGAAATTCTGAAGATCGGCGTCAAATTTCTCCTTGTACCTTGGTTCAATACGGCACATGATCACTCTTGAAAAGCCGATGCCATGACCGTCGGGCCCAAATTGCGCTATTGTCCGAAAGACAAGAAACGAGCCGGCCTCTCATTTAAATAAGAGAGGCTTTTCGACGAGCGAAAAGGAAATTTCAGATGCAGACAATTCAATCCGTCGCCCTCATCGGCATGGGCGCTTTGGGCATTCTCTACGGCCACACCATGGCCCGGAAGATGAAAGAGGGGGCCGTAACGTTTTTGGTCGATGAGAAGCGCAAGCAGCGCTATCGCGCCGATCCCCCGACCTTTAACGGAGAACCTTGCCGATTTGCCTTTTGCGCGCCCGAGGACTACCCGGGCAAAGCCGAGCTTTTGATCTTCGGAGTCAAAGGCACGCAATTGAAGGAAGCGATCGAATCCGTGCGTCCCGTTGTGGGCCCTAAAACGATCATCGTGTCGCTTTTAAACGGCATCACGAGCGAAACGATTCTCGAAGAAGCCTTCCCGCAGGCCACCGTTCTTTATAGCGTCGCGCAGGGCATGGCCGCAACGCGCGTGGGCACGCACGTCATCTGCAAGAATCCCGGTTTTCTCTTCATCGGGGTGCCCGCACGCCACGCCGATCGGCTGCCTGCCCTTAAAACCGTCGAGGATTTCTTTGACTCCACGGACGTCGTCTACCGCCACGAGGAAGACATTGAGCGCCGCATCTGGTGCAAGTGGATGTTCAACATCGGCGTCAACCAAACAATTGCCGTTGCCAAGGGCACATTTGCCGACATCCAAAAACCCGGCCCCGTGCGCGATCGCTACATTGCCGCGATGCGTGAGGTTGTCGCTGTAGCCGAAAAAGTCGGCGTGGACGTCACCGAGCGCGACCTCGAGGAATACATCCGCATCGGCGACGGACTTGATCCGGAAGGGATGCCCAGCCTCAGACAAGACACCAAGGCTCACCGTCTGACCGAAGTCGATTTCTTCTCGGGCGCCTTGATTGAAAAGGCGAGAGCGGTCGGCGTTCCGGTGCCCGTCAACGAAGCGCTGAACCGAGAAATCAAAGCCATTGAAGCAAGCTGGAAAAACGTCGATGCTCCCGTTGTCGACATGCTCTGCGCACATACCTCCGTGCGCGACTACACAGACGAGCCGGTGTCGGAGGCCATGCGTCAGAAGATTCTTGATGCAGTCTTTGCCGCGTCTAGCTCGTGCTTCCTGCAGCTTGTCACCGTCATTCGCGTCACCGACCCCGAACTGCGCCGCGTGATGTATGAAGCAAGCGGCAATCAGCCGCAGGTTCTTTCCGCACCGGAATTCTGGGTCTTCTGCGCCGATTACCATCGTGACGCCGGGCTTTGTCCCAAGGCAGATCTCGGCTGGACCGAGCAATTCCTGACTTCGACACTTGACGTCGGCATCTGCGTGCAAAACGCTATGGTGGCTCTGGAATCGCTTGGGCTGGGCGGGTGCTTTATCGGAGGTCTGCGCAACGGCATTGCCAAGGCCGATCAGGCGCTGGGACTGCCCGAAAACGTCTATCCCGTGCTGGGGCTCGCTTTTGGTCATCCCGCCTTCAAAAATGAAGTCAAGCCGCGTTTGCCGCAAGCGATCACCGTCATGGAAAACCGCTACATCAAACCAGATGCAGACGAACTGCAAAAATACGATGCCGTCACCGAAACGTATTTCGCCACACGCAGCCGCTCGCCACGCAAGGACTCCTGGACCAAAGGCATCGGCGGCGTGCTTGCCCGCGAACGCCGACCGTTTGTTTTGGAGTTCCTTCGCTCCAAAGGTTTTGCAAAACGATGAGAAAAGGCAAGGAGGCTTCTGAAAATTTCGCGCTATACTTGATTCCGACATTTGTCGGAAACGATATTGCAATTTTGAAGTATGCCCAGACCCAGTCGTTGTCGTCGTGTGTGTTGTGAACCGCTGGTGCGCCTCTTTGCTCCGCAAGGGGGCGAAGATCTCACTCCGGTTGTCCTGCTTGTCGAAGAGTACGAAGCGATTCGCATCGTTGACCTCGAAAAGCGCACTCACGATCAATGCGCTCAGCAAATGCAGATTTCCCGCACGACAGCAACCGAGATATACGAAAAGGCCCGCTTCAAGATTGCCGATGCGATCGTTAACGGCAAGCCGCTTGTAATCGAAGGCGGCAACTATCGGATTTGTCAGGAAACAAACTGCTGCGCATGCGCCGGACGATGCAGACGCAAGACCGTCGCTCAGTCAGCCGCGCAAGATGAAATTCAAGGAGTTTCGCACATGAAAATCGCTCTGCCAGTCAAAAACGACGCTATCTTCCAACACTTCGGCATGGCGCCCAACTTCAAGATCTATGAAGTGCAGGACGGCCATATCGTCTCAACCGAAACGATCGCTGCGGGTGGCCACGGCCACGCCTCCGTGGTAAATCTTTTGGTGAAAAATGCAGTCGACTGCGTCATTTGCGGCGGCCTCGGACCGGGCGCCGTGAAGTCGCTCGCGCAAGCCAACATCGCGCTTTATGCCGGCAACGAAGGCGATTGCGATATCGCCATTGCTGCTCTCATCGCCGGAACGCTTCAGAACAACGTTGAAGCCGCGACCGCCGGCCGAGGCGGCCACCATTGTCATGGTCATGAAGAAAGCGGATGCGGATGCCATGGACATCATGGACACGAAGAAGAAGGCTGCGGCTGTCACGGACACGGAAAAGAGGGGGAATGCAGCTGCGGCGGCGAATGCTCGTGCGGCAAAGAAACATGCGACTGCCACAACGAAGGCCACCATTGCGGTTGCCACGGTCATGGTCACGGACACTGCGGTTGCGGCAAACACTGATCTTAGCTGCTGACCACTTTTCGGTCTCTCAATCTTCCTCAAGTCTCCTGCTCGGTACCGCCTCGGGCAGGAGTTTTTTCTGCGATCAAACCCTGGGCTCTTTCAGTCGATTTTTCACTGAGAGAAAATGCTTAGTTGTGTAGATTCACTACAACACTTGTCAAATCAGCACAAAATAGGCCTTGACAGAGTTTGCCTGCGCCAAATGCCTACCGATAAGATCAGACGCACTGCCTCGGCAGAAAACTATTCCCAGTAATAAAAACATATCTCCTAGGGAGACTTTAAGAATGAAAAAGATCGCCATCGCTGTTGCAGCCGCCATGACGGCCGCTACCGCTAGCGCAATGGATTTCACCCTTTACGGTATTGTTGACACGGGCTTGGGTTATACCAATGTTGATACGCTCCGTAACCCGACGGTCAATAAGTTTGAGATGATCAACGGCTACAACTCCGGATCCCGCTTCGGCTTTAAGGGTACCGAGGATCTGGGCAACGGCTACGCCGTCTCTTTCGTGCTTGAAAACGGCTTCCAGTCCGACTCGGGCAAGCTGGGCCAAAACGACCGCATGTTCGGCCGTGAAGCTCAACTGAAGTTCCACTCTCCCTACGGCACGCTGAGCTTCGGCCGCGCCGGCACGCTCATTTCCGGCGCCGGTACGCTTGACATCTGGGGCGTCAACGCTGACGTTCTGCCCGGCGGCTGGGACGGCATCTTCAACATCGGCAACTACCAAGGCAACGGCATGCGTCTGGACAATATGGTGACCTACCAGACCCCGACGGCTGCCGGCTTTACCGGCTATCTGCAGTACTCGTTTGCTAACGACACCACTGACGGCGACGATGACTCTCAACCCAACGAACGCAACAACAACCGCTACTTTGCCGCCGGCTTGACCTACAACAACGGTCCTGTGGGCGTTGTGGTGATCTACGACACGCTCATGTTCCGTCATTACGGAAGCCAAGAAGTTGATGAGAAGGGTAATGCCGCTGACGTCGGCGACAGCCGTGTGCTCAGCATCGGGGGTCACTACGACTTCGGTTCCATCAAGCTGACGGCCTTCGGCCAGTATGTCAAGGGAGCGCGCTCAGGCTTCGGTGACGGTCTCGGCTACAGCATTCCGTTCTGGTACCAAAACGAGGATACAAATACTTTCTACTACTACGACGCCGACGGCTACAACTTCCACATCGGTGCTCAAATCCCGATGGATTCTTGGGGGCGTTTGTATGTTGGCGCCTACTACGGTTATCTCGAAGCCAACGACGATCCACTTAACTGGGATGCCAAGAACTTTAACGTTTTAGTAGGCCATGAGTACGACCTCTCCAAGCGTACGACCGTATACTCCGGCTTAGCTTACAAGCAGCTCAAGACTGAAAACGATGAAGGCAAGCTCGGCGACATGAAGGCCACTCAAGTCATCGTCGGTCTGCGTCACATCTTCTAATCGGAACGCTTTCTCGAGCTAACCGATTCCAAGATCAGTCCCGTCGGCTATCGCAGTCGGCGGGATTTTTCTTGTGCGCGTTAAAATCCGTGCACGTTTTCATCTCGACCTGAAATCCCATGACTTTTGCCAATCGCCGAGTTTTCGTTGTGCTGCCCGCCGCAGGCTGTGGCTCCCGAATGCAGTCTGATCGTCCCAAGCAATATCTGCCGTTGGGTGATAGCGGACAGACGGTGTTGCAAACGACCGTGCTCGCACTTTTGGACGTTCCGGAAATCGACGACATCTATGTCGCCGTAAGTCCCGAAGATCAATACGTCGACTCGCTTGCCATCCCGGCCGCCGTGATGCGAACCGGCGGCAATACTCGGGCCAAAACTGTTTTTCAGACACTCGAAGCACTTTCGGATACCATCGCCGACGATGATCTGGTTCTGGTGCATGATGCCGCCCGCCCCTTCGTACAGCCGCAGGATGTCTCCAATTTGATCGCCCGAACCGGGGAAGTACTGCAGGACAAAACGGCCGCAGGGCTCGTTCTGGCCGTCCCCGTATGGGATACGGTCAAGCGCATCGATGAAAGCGGTCTTCTCGTCGAAGATATCGATCGCAGCGGCTTGATGCGTATTGCCACGCCGCAATGCTTCCCGTACGGGCAGCTCAAGGCTGCGCTTGCCGGCAACAGTGACGCCACTGACGAGTCGAGTGCCATGCGGTCAGCCGGCTACGCTGTTGGCGTCGTGGAATCTTCTTCGCGCAACATCAAACTCACGCGTCCTCAGGACATTGTAGACGCCAAAATTTATATGGAGAATCCCATGAAAATTCGCGTCGGCATCGGTTACGACTCTCACCGTTTGGTTGAAGGCCGCAAATTCATTTTGGGTGGGATTGAAATCGAACACGCCTTGGGGTTGGACGGCCACAGCGATGCCGATGCGCTGTTGCACGCCATCACGGATGCCATTCTGGGTGCGGCCCGTCTGGGAAACATCGGTACGTTTTTTCCGGACACCGACCCGAAATACAAGGGTGCCGACAGCGCAATCCTCTTGAAAGATGCCTATGAGGCGGTTCGCGAAGCCGGCTGGCGCGTAGTCAACATTGACGCCGTCGTTGTCGCTCAAAAACCCAAACTCAATCCGCACGTTGCCACCATGCAAGCGCGCGTTGAAGAAATCCTCGAAATTGAAGAGGGGAGCGTTTCAATCAAGCCAAAGACCAATGAAAAACTCGGTTTTGAAGGCAGAGAAGAGGGGGTAAGCACACAAGCAGTAGTGTTACTCCAAAGCGATTGCTGATAAAATCCCGCGTCTACTGCGAAACATCTATTCAAAAACGTACTGGAAGATCGTCATGGCTCAATCAACGAAACGCGCCATTCGCGCCGCCGCCGGCGAATTCAATCAATTGACGAACGATGAACTGCGCAAACGCGTTCAGGAACCTCTGACCGAGAGCCAGTTTGCCGCCATTCAGCGCGTTTATGCACAACGCGGTATGAAGATGCCCGAACAGCACGGTGAAGTCTCGGAAGATCCGGCCCCCGGCACGCGTGTGATTTCGCTTGAAGAATTCTCCAGCGCAGATTTCGGTCTGGAAAAGCGTAAGCCCGGCATGGGCTGGCCCGAAGCCGTCGCTGTCGTGGTTGGCATGGTGACCGCGGTGCTCTTCTATCAGAAGTCATTCTTTACAGCCACCTTGTTGGGACTTGGTATTGCCATGGTCGTCTACGGCATTCTCATCTTCGCCCGCAAGACCTGGCGCGAACTTGCCTTTAAGTCCGGCAAGATTGAGGAAGTCAAGGTTGGACGCAAGAAGCGCAAATAACTTTTTGTCTTCTTCAAAGCAAAAAAGCCTGTCTCGTTAACACAGGCTTTTTGCTATTTGGCCCCGAATCTTCAGACTCTCCGCAGGCAAGCAGGGCCCTCAACAGGGATAAATGCAAGAGCATCGGTTGCGATGAGTTCCTGGGCGTCCGGTCCAACCTCAAATTGACAAATCTCGAGCTGAACCGGTTCTGCCGTCACCACAGTGAGTAGTGTTTGTCCATCGCTGAAAAAACGTACCGACGCCGCGCTCTGAGCGCAATGACCGACGTACGGGCGATCGCATGCCGAGCAGAACGGCACATTCATCTTCACAGCCGATTCGTACATACCGAAGAAACAATAGAAGTCGGCCACTCGGTTTTCCGCCGCATCCCAATGACGCTTATCAAATAGCCGGGTAAATATTGCTTCATTCACACGACTCGGTTGCATCACCTCCATATCAATACCCACAGGCACGGAACTTACGACTGCCCCGATCCATGTCTTCGTGTGGGAAATTGAGGTTTCCGAAACATCCGCGCCTTCAATACGGGGGGACCGAGGAGGGATCTCTACAACGGCGGCCTGCGGTTCGTTTTCCAACAATTTGGCAAGCAACACTCGAGACCAGAGAAACTCCAATCGACGTTTCGGGCTTAAAAAAGAAGCGGCGCGCAGAAGAGCCTCCGCACTGACATTCGCCAGAAGCCGATCGCCGGGCAACGATTCTGCGTGAGGAGCCACAGCCAAACGCAACATGGGGACTGAATGTGAAGGATTGTGAGAGGTCATATGAGGATGATGACACAGAGCCGCCGTAGAGCGCATCAGATAAAACTCGAAGAATAACTTCCCATCTATCAAAATTCAAAAATGATAGTTATTTGATTGTAAATAGCTACTTCCCTATAATCCTAGACAAACTAATAACGGCGGTCAGGATCAGTGACGACTCGTAAAGTCGGCCTTTTCCCTGAGCCGCTTTTCAGTACAATTTGCCAATCTTTTTGAGGCCTTTTATCAAAGGCGGGCTTCCGGAAGCACCAAAAAAACAACCCCGCACCGGCTATGCCCTTTCGTTTCCACCCGGCAACGAAATCTCTGCAACAGGAGAGAAACAAATGGTCCGCTACGGCGTATGGAACGGGATCAAGTACGACAACACACTGGGCAACGACAAGACCCCGGAGGGACTTGACCTCAAGGCCCTCATGAACTTCAATCCCGGCAATCCGATTGACGTTATCATTGGGAACGCCGGCTTTCTGGTGTTTGACGATTCCGTGAGTCTTGCCGGTGTTTTGCTGCGCTATTACGAGAAAGTGTCGGAGGCTTCCTGCGGTCGCTGCACACCTTGCCGTACGGGTTCTAGACTCATCGAACTCGCCCTGCGCGATCTGGTTGAAGGACGAGGCGCCGCCGTTGACTGGGACCATATCTATGAGTCCGCCGAGCAGATGATGCTCACGAGTCTTTGCGGCATCGGCCGCACTGCACCCGCAGCCTTTGTGGGAGCCATGAAACACTTCCGCGAACGCCTCTTTGAAACCGCAGAAGCCATGCGCGGCGATATGTTCGTGACGATCACGGCCAAATGCATCGAAGCCTGCCCGGCTCATGTCAATGTGCCGCGATACATTGACTACGTGCGCGACGGACATCCGGAACTCGCCGCAGGGGTTTTGCTCAATCACTATCCGCTGGTCGCCACCTGCGGCCGCGTGTGCGTACGCCCCTGCGAAGCGGCCTGTCGCCGAAACGAAGTCGACAAGCCCATAGCCATTCGAGACATCAAACGATGGGTAAGCGACAACACGGGCGTGCCGATTCATGAACTCTTCAACGGCATGAAGCCCACAGTGGATCGCAGCAAAGCTCGCGTCGCCGTCGTGGGTGCCGGTCCTGCAGGGCTTAACTGTGCTTACCACTTGCTTTTGATGGGGTATCCGGTCGACATCTACGACAAGGATACAAAGGCAGGGGGTATGGCTTTGCGCGGCATTCCGCCGTATCGCCTGCCCAAGGGCCTGCTGCAGCAGGAAACGGATGCCATCACCGAACTCGGCGGCGTCTGGCACTACGGCAAGCGTCTGGGTAAGGACTTCTCCGTCTCGAGTCTCTTTGAAGAAGGATACGCCGCCGTATTCCTCGGCATTGGTTGCGCTGAAGGCGCCTACTTGGGGTTGCCCGGTGAAAACCGTTCTCTGTCCGGTTACCAAAATGGCATCGACTTCCTTTTGAATGTCGAGACCCAACTATCCGAAGGGAAAACGCCTACGCTCGAAGGCGACGTGGTTGTCGTCGGTTGCGGCAATGTGGCCATGGACTGTTGCCGATCGGCACGCCGTATTGCCTCGGGCAAGGTACACGTTGTCTACCGTCGCACCCGCAACGAAGCCTCGGCCGATCAAGAAGAAATTGATGCGGCCATTGACGAAGGCGTTGAATTTCACTTCCTCACCAACCCGGTGGCCATCAGCGGCGAAGAAGGGCATGTCACCGGAGTTCGTCTGACCAAGATGGAGCTCACCGAAAAAGATGCCCGCGGCCGCCGCGGTGTGCGCCCGGTCGAAGGCAGCGAATTCGATCTGTCATGCGCCACGGTCATCGCCGCCATCGGACAAAAAGTCGAGCGCGACGTTTTTAGCGAAGCCGACGGTGTACTTCTGAATCGTTGGGGCACCATTTCGGTGACACCGGCTCTTGCCACAACGCGCCCGGGCGTATTTGCAGGCGGCGACTGCGCAACCGGTCCGACCACGCTCATCGGTGGTTTGTCTCAGGGCGAAAAAGCAGCGTACTCAATCGACGAATACCTCTCTCGCGGTTCCGTGGGCTTCACGCCGCGCTCCCGCATGGGTGAAATTATCCGCGACTGCAAACTTCTCGAAGACATTGAACCCGTTACCCCGGTGCGCACTGCACCGCGACAAAAGGTTCCGCATATTGCTGTGCAAGATCGCGAAAAGAACTTCTGCGAAGTTGATCTTACGTTTACGGACGAACAGGCCCGGCTCGAGGCTCAGCGCTGTATGCGCTGCTACCGCATCTATGCTGTCGTGACACCGCGTCCGATTCCCGGCAACTATAACAACAAGCGCACCGTAAGCTCGGTGTTCTAAAAAGGCAAGGGGACAAAGAAATGAAAGCCTGGATCAACAACAAAGAATTTGAATTCCAAGAAGGCGAAACCATTTTGCATGCCGCCAAGCGTCTGGGTATTTTTATTCCAACGCTGTGCGCCTATCTGCCTTTGAACCACACGCCCGGAACATGCCGCGTCTGCCTCGTGGAAGTCACCGATGACCGCGGCCGCGGTCAGATCGTGACAGCCTGCACGACACCGCTCACCAACGGTATGCGAGTGCAGACTCGCACCAAACGCATTCGCGAAATGCAACGCTGGCAGGTTGCCTGGATCTTCTCCGATCACGATCAGGACTGCGCAAGCTGTTCGCGTCACGGCAATTGTGAACTACAGGACTTGGCGCTCTACGTGGGCCTGCAACACAACAGCTGCAACGGCCGCTTTACCGAAAAGCGACCATTGGACTGGTCGGCCAATGGCCTGGTGCGCGATGCCAACAAGTGCATCCGTTGTTACCGCTGCGTGGAAGTCTGCCGTCAGGTTCAGGGAGTTTCGGCTCTTACGATGGACAACATCGGCAACGAATGCGGCGTGGGTATTGCCGGCGCCAAACTCTGGGCCGACAGCGCCAAGTGCGTGCAATGCGGCCAGTGCTCGCTTGTTTGCCCGACGGGCGCTCTGAGCGAAAAGGATCAGACCGAAGTCGCCCTGGATTGGTTCTCCGACCCCGAAATTAAAACTGTCGTGGCATTTGCTCCGGCCGTGCGTGTAACCTTGGGCGACGCCTTCCAGGCAGCTCCTGGCACCAACCTTGAAAAGCGCATCGTTACGGCTTTAAAACAGCTCGGCGCTGACTACGTCTGTGACATCAACTGGGCCGCCGACGTAACAATCATGGAAGAGGGTACAGAACTGCTCGAACGCCTCAACGACGGCGGCACGCTGCCGATGATGACGAGCTGTTGCCCTGGCTGGGTGAACTTTGTCGAAAAGGTGCATCCGGAAATCATTCCGAACCTCTCGACCACGCGCACTCCGCAGGCGATCTTCGGGTCCCTCGCCAAGACTTGGTTTGCCCGCGAGCACGGCATCAATCCTGACAAGCTTCGTTTTATCTCGATCATGCCCTGCACGGCCAAGAAGGACGAAGCTGCCCGCAGTCAGCTCAAGACCGAAGGCATGCCCGACACCGACCTTGTGCTCACTGTCCGAGAATTCGCCCGTGTGCTGCGTCGACACGGCATCAATCTGCCGCAGATCCCGGAAAGCGAATTCGACAGCCCCTTCATGTCTCAGAACACGGGCGCCGGCGCCATCTTCGGCGTCACGGGCGGTGTGATGGAAGCGGCTGTGCGTACGGTGTATCACGTGGTCACGGGCAAAGAGCTCGGCCATGTTGTCTACGAACCGGCCCGCGGCAGGGAGTGGGTCAAAGAAGGAACGGTTGATCTCGGCGAAAAGGGTAAGGTAAAAATCGCCGTGGTGCACGGTCTGGCACATGTCGAACAAATCCTTGAAGACATTCACGAAGGCAAGTGCGATTACCACTTCATAGAGGTTATGGCTTGCCCGGGCGGCTGTGTGGACGGCGGCGGTACGATCCGCGAAAAGAACAGCTATCTCGATAAACTTGATGCTCGCACGCAATCAATCTACAAGATTGATGCCGAACGCCCGATCCGTCAGAGCCACCGTAATCCGGACGTTATTCGTCTGTATCAGGAATTCCTGGAAAAACCGTTGAGCCATCGCGCTGAAACGCTTCTGCATACGAACTACAAAGATCGTCAACAGAAGCGCCGCAATCCCGGTATCGCAGAGATATGGGAAAAGGTCCGCTTAGGCTAGACCGGAAGGATAGCCGGTAATCAAAAGGACGCCGAATCCGCATATCGGACGGCGTCCTTTGTTATGTGAGAACAGTTGCGAAACTCAGAGCTGCTCAACGTGAATGCCTGCCGCGCGCAGAAACTTGAGCCCTGAATCGTCGCGATAAATTTCATGGTAATAGACCGCTTCGATTCCGCACTTTTGAATCAGCAAAGAGCAATGCATGCAGGGGGAGTGGGTGATGTAAATGCTCGCTCCGTGGCTCGAATAACCGTTGTAGGCCAATTTGCTGATCGCGTTCAGTTCAGCATGCTGCACCTCCGGCCGCGTCACCAATTTCCCGTCTACCTCGATCTCACAACAGTTGTCATACCCTGTGGGCATCCCGTTCCAACCGAAGCTGATAATCGAATTGTTTTTGACAATGACACAGCCGACTTTCAGACGCTGAGCATAGCTGCGGTTGGCAGCAATCTGCGCAATCTGCATATACATCGCATTGTCTTTTTTGATGTCCATAATCCTAGACCTGAAAGAGTTATTTAGTATTATTTAAGGTAGTAACTATAACAATACTGTCTACAACAGCTACCCAAAGGCCCCTTGCATTTGGCGAATTTCAAGGAGGTCGGCACCGGCTGTTTCGGCGATGCGACGCCACTCGGAAAGTACCTGCATGAATTCTAGCCGCATCGCTTTGGCGTCTTTGATCGAGACACCAAAATATCGAGAAAGCACAATAGCGGTTTCAGGATCCGCGACATTAGCGCCGGGTTTTAGCGGTGTCGACAAAAACCGAGCCGATAGGAACGGCAACTGCGCACAGGGAGCATACATAGGCAAAAGTTTCCATCCCATTTCGGTCGGAGTGAACCAAAACTGATCGAGCCGATCACGGTTGTTTCCCGTAAGGGTATTGAAAAGCAATCGTGCAAACAGAGCACGCAAATCAGCTGTCGGATCTGCGCCGCAACGATTGAGAATATCGGCGATGTCAAGATAGGTCTTGGGTGTCGGATGAAGGATCCGCTCGCGCGTCATCTGCCGTCGAACAAGCGTCGCGGCCGACAAACAAAGCAGGGGAGATCCGTCCTCGGCGCGGTCAAAGCGGCGTTCCGCATAAAGTCTCGGTGCAATCAGCTTACCCTCGACAACCTTGATGCCGCAGGCCTGAGCGAGCTCCCGCGTCACAGCCATCCATAAGGCAGAGTTAACGGGTTCACGTGCGGAAGCGTGGCGTACGACCCACTCATCGTCGGACTTGCCCAGACGCACCACGCATTTGGGATTGGTGCCGCCAAGCTCCATAGCACTTGAAAGCAGCATCTCCACAAGCTCTTTACCTCGAATTGAGGCTCCGGCGTTCAGTGCCTGCATGGCCAAACCCAGATTTTTGACCGATTTTGAGTTTTTGCCGAAACCCTCAATTTCAAGAACGGGGGGCAAAAATTTCGTGTGAAATCCGTGAGTTAGAGGAAGGGACAGGGCAGAAAATCGACCGAAAACGTGTCCTGAGCGCGTCCATATTTCGGTTGACGCGGGTGCACCCTCAAGAAAATCAATTTTGAGGTCATTTAAATGCGCCTGCCGAATCAACTTCTCAACCCACTTTCCGGGAGCATGGTCAGCAAAGAACCCGAAGACATCGCTGCGAGCCCCCAGCACCGGATCTGTTTCCATGGAATCTGAAGAGGGGTAATGAATCGTCGGACTCAATGGAAGGTCGCTACCGAGAGGGAACCCGTGCGCGAGCCATCCTTCGTCGTAGCGGAAAGCCATCGAGGCTCCCTGGCCAGAGTCGTCACTAAGCACCAACTGACCAATGGGAACGGTCTGGTCCTTTTTGAGCCAAGAGATGGGAACAACTTGGGGCATGGCTATTTTGCGGATTTGCGGATGCGTTTCGGAAGTGTCTCCGTTTCAAGCGCGAGGGACAAAGGATCGCTGCGCCCGATTTCGGCGAAAGGGGTGCCAAGGTCGAGAGCAAGAAGAACGGCTGCGTAACTTGCAATCGCGACTCCGCCATTGCCGTTTTCTATTTTGCACAAAGTCGACAGAGAGACGCCCGCACGCTCAGCAAGGACGTTTTGGGGGAGGCGACGCTTCAAACGGGCCACTTTCATGTTGTGACCAAGCGCTAACAAAGATTCTTCAACTGCAAATGACGGTCTCATAACTGTTAAATTCAACTGTTTAGAGTGGTTAAGTCTCTTTATTATGATAATTATCTCACATTTTCAGGATTTCAGAAAATCGAGTTAAATTCCTGATTAATCATTCAGATTCTACCGTGCACTATTAGATAGGACGTATGATCATACGTTTTATACTAGTTTATATGTGTTATCCTACTTGTTATTTCATTTTTAAGATAGTCAAAATTCGTTCAAACAGCGAGAACCTTTGTCAGGCTAAGGTGTCTCGAGTGGCCCAAGTGGCCTGTTTCTCTTTTCAAAGTAGCTAACAGGTCTACCTCTTCATTTCCATAGAGAGGTGCTATCAAATATCCATGCGCAGGATAGGCCTTAAATAACATCTGATTTTGTATGGTTTTTGGTTGATTTTTTCTTCAAGATGCGATCGCGTTTAAATGACCTCAAAATTTTCGATTTGAGCATTCGACCGCTTGATTGTCTTAAAACGCGTTTCGTTTCCTCGAGCCGGTCGGCATGCATAAGCAACAATAAAGACGGTCATGGCAGAATCGACGGCACATCAACATCAAACAAAGAGAAGAAACATGCTTCGCAGGACTTTCCTTTTCGGTACAGCTCTGGCCTTGACCGGCTGCGCAGCCACCGGCCCGATTTCCAAGGGTGCTTTGAGCTCCGACTACGCAGAAGGCTCGGTGACTTCCGTCGTCGTCCTTCCGCTTTTGTATTCATCCAGAGTGGCGGCATACCAGCCAACGGTTCAGTTCGAACTCGCAGCCGCCCTGCAAGAAAAGAATCCCAAGCTTCGATTCATGGCCACGAATGAAGCACTGACCCGTTTGTCCACTGGCGACGGCGTCCTTGCGAGCCGTGATCTCTCGTATGCCGTCTTTAATAAGCAAGAAGTAAAGGCTGAGGACCTCAAGAAAGTCCAGACAGTGCTCGGCGTTGACGCCGCCATGATCGGCGGCTACGTGAACGCAGAGGGTAACCGCGTTGAAATGCCTCTGAGCATCATTGACCTGCGCAACGGCGAGATCATTTGGACTGGGGTTTCCGCCGGCTGGTTCAAGTCTTCCGTCACTGACAAGCGCTTCTCATCCGATTTGGACATCACGATGAAAGAGGGGCTTTCCAAACTCCACTCGATGATGCCGAAGTTCTAATTTAGTATTTTTAAAGAAAATGTCTTAGAAAATACTATTTCCTAAAAAAACTCATGGCCGGGCCGCTTTGATGGGCTTTTCGAGCTAGACTCGGCCATTCATTGCATCACTTCCAATCAATCAAATGTCAGCTCTGAAAAACATCAACCAAGAGAAAGCTGCTCAGGTTCTTTTCGTGCTGTTTTTGGCCGCTGCGCTGTGGGAACAGTTCGCGCCGCAGCCCGAACCCGGCATGATGGAATACAACCAGGCCAAGTTGGTGATGAAGTCCGATCCATCGCCCGACGACGAGAAAAAAGCCTGCAATTTGTTTGCCACAGCCGTGCGTGCCGGCAACAAGGATGCTGCGTTCGGGTTGGCTGATTGCATCGGCAAGAGCCACATTGGAGATGAGATACAACGCAATTCCATCCGGTACGCGTTGCTCACGATCGCAATGGACGCTCGTCATGAAACGCGAAGCGCCCGCAATGAACGTGACGCACTCGGGTTGACCGATGCACAAAAGAAAGAAGCTCTCAAGCTTGACGTAATGAAGATTCTTTCCGGTGACATTTCTGCGCTCGATTTGAGCAGTGTTGGCGTTGTAAGGTAAGCTGAGGATCTCAACTGAACATAAACATGAAAAGAAGCGGAGTCACAAAAATGCGTTCTGCCACGTTTTTTTAGTCGTTATTCAACATAACTACTATTATGTTGAGTTGAATTTTTGAGATTTTTGATGTTTTTTGGGCCGATTTTGAAACATTCGCTCTCGGCCCATTTTGTTTTAAAGGTTATTTGACCGGCGTCATTGCCGCGGCGATGTGAGCTCTCACACCAGCCGGCATTGCCGATTCGTCCGGACTGAACTTGTCAGAATGGTTGTTGGGTGCGTTCTTCGCGTCTTTGGGATCGCCGCCCAGGAACATGAACACAGACGGAACTTTCTGCGCGTAAAACGAAAAGTCCTCGCTCGCACCCGGATTCCAATCTGAAATCTGAGCGTCCACACCGTAAACCTTCAGTTCCTTTGTAATACGGCCAGCCAGCGCCGGATCGTTGACGGTAACCGGATAGATTTCAATGAGTTTTGTCCTTGCCACAGCGCCAGCCGCTTTTGCCGTACCGTCAGCAACCTGAGGAATGCGCTCCAGAAGTTTGCTGCGGATGGTATTGTGGTTTGCTCGAATCGTGCCAAGCATGGAAGCGGAGCCCGCCATCACGTTCCCCGTCTCCCCTGCCTGTAGCTTACCGACAGTGATGACTCCCATACCTTGTGTGAGGTTCACGTTACGAGCAACGATTTGTTGAAGAGCCACAACTGTCTGAGCGGCTGCGAGGGTTGCATCAACACCGGTCCACGGCATCGCGCCATGCGCCTGGCGACCTTCGATGTCAATTTGGAAGGCGTCGGCTGAATTTAGAGCCGTTCCCTGCGCCACCAGCATTTTGCCGGCGGGGACTCGCGCCATCACGTGGATGCCGTACATCTGCTTGATATCGTATTTTTCAATGAGACCGTCTTCAACCAGCGCACGGGCGCCCGAGAGCTTCGGATTGTCCGTTACAAAAGGATTCGTAATCGAATCCCCCTCTTCGGCCGGCTGAAAGACCAGCACAACCTTGCGCGGGACGTCTTCCTTGTGTGCAGCCAGAATACGGGCTGCCGACAGAAGCATCGCCATGTGCATGTCGTGACCGCACATGTGAGACACGTCGGACGTTTTGCCCCACATCTTTCCTTTTGCTTTGCTTTCGAATGCGAGGCCCGTGTTTTCCTTTATCGGCAAGGCGTCTATATCCGCTCGCAGGCCGATGGCGTTTCCTTTCTTGGGATTAATGACACCGATAACAGCGGTGGGCGAGTTTTTGTAACCCACCAGAACTTCGTCCACACCGAATTCCTTGAGCTTCTGAACGATGTAGGCCTGGGTCTGCTTTTCCTGGTTGCCGAGTTCCGGATTGGCATGCAGGTGGCGACGCATTTCCACAGTATTAGCGGACTCGGCACTGACAGCCACATCAAGCCACGCAGGAGCGGCGGCAAAGGCGCTTGCTGTCAAAAGCGACAAGCAGGAAAAGGCAAAAATGCCCAATGTTTCATTCATCGTTCGGCCCCCCTATTTTCCAAGTGTGAATTTGCTAACCGCCGGTTAGCTAACCGGCCATGAGCAAACGCAACCTTCAATATGCACATGTAATTATGGCGCGGCTGACCTCTTTGCATCAGACCGCGTTAAGCTACGTCTGACAAAGCTATCCGAAGGAGTGTATTCCATGTTCGACCTGCTTCTGAAAAACGCCCAGGTCGTTGATCCCCTAAACGGCATCAACGATGTTTGTGATGTCGCCGTTGAAAACGGCCTGATTGCGGCCGTGGGACCCAATCTCGGTTCCTCCGCACGCGAAGTGATCAATTTCACCGGTCTGGTGCTGCAGCCCGGCATCATCGACAGTCACGTTCACCTCGGCACGATGTGGGGATCGCCGTTCGGCCCGAAAATGCTCGCGATGAACGGTGTCACGACTTGTCTGGATATGGCCGGCCCACTGGACGACATTCTCGACAACGTTCCGCAGTATGGCGCAGGCATCAACATGGCTATCCTGCAGTTTGCTTCACCGCCGTTTACGTTCAAGTCGACGACGCCCAGCAAGCAAGAAATGGAAACGCTCATCGATGCATCACTTGAACAAGGTGCTTTAGGCGTCAAGCTCCTCGGCGGCCACTATCCGCTGACACCGGCCGTATCGTCCGAACTCATCAAAACTGCTCTTGAGCGTCGTGCTTACGTCGCGTGGCACGCCGGTACGACCGAGCACGGCTCCAACATTGAGGGCATGATCGAGGCAGTTGAGATGGCCGACGGCTATCCGCTGCATTTGGCGCACATCAACGCCTACTGCCGCGGCGCCATTAAGAGTGATATAGAAGAAGCCGGCATCGCCATTGATCTGCTTAAAAAGAACCCGAACATCTTCTGCGAAAGCTACATCTCGCCCAAGAACGGCACTCGTCTGACATGCGGCCCAGACGGCAAGATTCAGTCGAAAGTCACGGGCAACTGTCTGCGTCACTTCGGATTCTCGGAAGATCGAGACGGCGTTCGCGCGGCCTTGTTGGCCAAGAAGGCCTTCGTGGTTTACGACGCGGGCGGCTATTCGGATCTGGTCACAGGACAAGTAGCTCTCAAGCTTTGGGAAGAAGCCGGTAGTGACGTCGGCGGCAGCTTCAACATCAATCCGCCGCTGCCGCGCATTGCGCTCGCGCAGGCCAAGCGAGATGACGGTTCGTTCGTTGTCGACGCAATCTCCACGGACGGCGGCTGCATTCCGCGCAATGTGATTCTGTCTCAGGGGCTGTCGCTTGTGAAGCTTGACGTGCTGACCCTGCCTGAATTCGTGCAGAAGACGTCTCTGAATCCCGCCCGCATGCTGCGCCTCAAGAGCAAGGGGCACTTGTCCGTCGGAGCTGACGCCGATATCACCGTCTACGACTACACCACGCAGACACCCAAAGCTTCCTTCGTAGCCGGTCAAAAGGTGCTTTTCGAGGGGAAACTCTGCGCAAAAGGCGCCACGGTCATTTGCACCGAACGCGGTCAAAAGGCCATTGAAGCACGCGGCATGAAGGCGATCGTTGTAGATCCGGGAACGCAGATCGAGCGCATGCCTGCGCTTTAATTGAGGTGAAGTAAAAGAATTGGCAGTAGAAGATGCATTTTCCTGAGCCGCGCTCATGCCTACACAGGAAAAACCTGCGCCCAAAGCTGCGCTCTGAACGAAAAAATCTCGTCGGTTCATGCAATCCACCTAAGCCGTAAAACATCTGTCAGAGAGACTACGGTGTTTTCTCTGTACCTTTTGCTACATGTGAAGCAGAAAGCAACATTGTTCCAGGCACGCAGAATGAACGCTTGCCTGCGCTTTGACTAAGAATTACGTTCTATCAGCGGCCGGAGCTTGAGTAAGTGCCCGACCGCGTTTATCTGAGCGGCTCGAAAGCAGGAGGCGCTTTGACTCCGCAGTTCTTAGCCAGTTGGAACCACTGAGGCAGGCTGTCGTCCACTTCTTCTAGAGCGGCCTGCACCTTACGCCGAGTCAGACCGAAGTCTTCTCCCAGACGAATGAACAGCGAACGTTCCGGTGACTTTCCGATGCCCAACAAGGCGGTCATGTGCTCGAAACCTCCGATGTTCGGAACCAAGTCATAAGCAGGCGACAAGCGCCAACGGCCTTTGCCGTCCATCAGGAAACTAAAATTCTTCGCATGATCGTCCCGATTGTCGATGACGAAGTTGAAGTATGCTCGCTTGAGCATTTGCTCCAAATCACCGGCACCTGCCAAACGCTGTGTCAACGCCATCAGTGTCTGATAGTCAAGACAAGGCTGCCGAAAATCGCAATGCAACAACCCGGCTGCAGTTGCCATGTGCACCTTTCCGGAAGAAGTACGATCGAATCGGCGAATGCCGAACCATCCTGCGCCTTTTGAAGACTCGAACAAATGGGTTTCGGGCATGTCGATGTCGGCACTCTTCGCCAGAAGCGACACCGCATACTCGAGCGCCCCGCTGTCTTCAGGATCGGTCAAATTACTGAATTTGATGATCCACGGAGCGCCATTGGGTCTTGGCGCGTTCCCCGGTTTAACCAGCCTTTTGTCATCAGAGACCAGGCACACAATCTTGGGGCGTGCGCCGCCGGCATACCCGCTCAAACGAATCAGTTCATCGAGTTCCGTATCAGTAGCTTCATCTGCTTGGACAGCCCGGATACCGTCGGCAACGGCATCGAGATCAATAGTGTTGCAGCTGTCGTGACGACAAGATTCTTTCGGGTTCGACGTTTCCGGCTCGAATTCCAAGGCCCCCACGCCCTGATTACCAATGCCGGCGAGTCGCGCTGATACTGCCATTTCTGCAAGACGCCTGTCTTCACAAGCATGTCTGCGAGACAGAAGTAAATTTCCCCAACCGTCAGGAAGACTGTCGCTCACGAATCCAGGAATGCCGCGAAAGACCGATGCCCGTAGCGGGCACGATAACGGAGAAACTTCCAAACCTTCCGCCACAAATTCCGGTGCATACTGAAACAACGCTCCTATCCGATCTGCCGACAGCAAACCGACAAAGCGATGTTTTCCTTCCAGGTTTAGCAGAACGCGCGTTCTCATTTTCTGGCTCGTTGACGCTTCCTGGGTTCAGGCTTAAAAAGATCAATGTCTTCATTGAGGCGGAACACCTGCTCCACGTCTTGGGCTCGATTGAGCGCAATGGCGATCAGCATCAGGTTCTTGAGTGAGATCTCTCCCTCCTTCTCAAACCGACGTATGGACGCGAGCGTCACGCCAGAGCACTCAGCAAGATCCGATTGACGCATGTTGCGCGTCAGTCTCAGCTCTCTAGCCCGTTCTGCCAATTGCAAACGCAGTTCTTTGGGTGACTTCAAGTTAGCGATCGTCGATACGTTTCCATCAAACACAATATCCGCTCTTTTTTTAGCGATTAATGTCAAATTTAAGGGATATTCGCTCAAATATTAGCAGTTATCTCTCACTCAAGTCGAGTTTTTAGATACGCCCGAAAGTGACTGAATTTGGCAATTTCTGATATATAGCACACTGACAATGAATTTTTCTCAATATAATAGTAGTTATGTTTTGCATGCTGATTTTAAAGGATTTTTCGGACATTGCAGTTTCATTTCACGAGACATTTCCCCTCTTCCGTCATTTTCTCAAGCTCAGCGACTTGAGAATATCGTGCAACGTTTCGGCACCCAACTTGCCCTGCTGCTTCGGATAATGAAATCAACAAAACACTGACCTTCACGAGGTGTTCAATGTTGGAAAAATCTCTTTCACGTCGCAATCTTTTGGGTGGGTCCGCCGGACTCGCCGCAGGAGCAGTTTTCATGTCCGCACTCAATCCGGCCGCAGCCGCCGCACCGGCTGTTTCCGATCTTGCAAAGACCGATCCCGAATACGCACGTTTCTTCAAGCACTTTGATGAGGAAGAAGTCGCCAAGACGGTCGAGCCCGTTCTGGGTAAAGCTCACCGTCACTTCGTCATTCTTGCCGCGTTGCTCGGTTGCGGCGGCAAGGAAGAATTCGAGGTCCGTTTGCCGCAGGCGCTCGACGCCGGCGTAACGCCCACGCAGGTTCGCGAAATCGTTTATCAGGCCACCGCTTATCTCGGCATAGGACGTGTCCGCGGATTCGTCGACATCATGAACCGTGTCTTTACCTCGCGCGGCGTAAAGCTCCCCCTTCCCGATACCACCGAACAGAAGGATGTCGAGCGTGTCGTCAAGGGTGAAGCCGCTCAGGTTGAAATCTTCGGAGCGGGCATGAAGGGCTTTGCCACTTCCGGCCCCGAAAAGACCGTTGCCATCCGTCGCTGGCTCTCTGCCAACTGCTTCGGCGACTACTATGTTCGCTCCGGCCTGTCACTGCAGGAACGTGAACTCGTTACCTTCTGCTACCTGGCCGCGCAAGGCGACACCACCGCTCAGATGGCAGCACACGCTGTTGGCAACCTTAAGATGGGCAACAACGAGGAAATTCTGATCGCCACTTGTCTGCAGTTTGCACCTCTCCTCGGCTACCCGCGAACGCTCAACGCGCTCGCGGTCGTTGAAAAGGCTGCTCATCCGGCTAAATAAAAAAGTCGGAGGCAATTCAGGCTGCCTGCGTTTCCTCTTTGGCAAGCAGCCTGAAACATTTTTAAACAGAGTGCCTTTCCAGCTAACTACAATGCAAAGTTTGTGCAAAACTACGGGTGCAAAATGAGTACGCTATGGCTTTCCAATTGCCAATGCGAGTGTGATGACAAACCTTGTTCGGAAGAACAAAGAAAGGATTCGCTTGTGTTCGAGATTACGCTTTCAGAAGATCTTCGCACCCGTCTGGATGCGCTTAAGGATATTGCTCTGAATCAGTGGAGAGAAAACGGTGTCTCTCTTTTTTCTCCCAAATCAATGCCTCGGCTGCACTTTCATGTGCAACCCTGTCAGATCGTCAATACCAATACTTTTTACACGCTTTCAACCGGTCTAATTCTTCAAGGTCGCAAGCGCAGCACGACTGACGGACAAAACATTGAGTACGGTAAAGGCACGAGTTGCACGACGGCGGCGGACTCCCCTGCCAGCTACGAGGTGACATGCGCCTCAGATTCCAAGCCTTTTGTTTCGATTTCCGTTGAACTTGATCCTCAGGTTCTAACCGACCTTTTAGCTACTTGCCCTGAAATCGCCGCAAAACACAAAGGAGTCGTCGTTGGGCACTCTGTGCATGCATTCACAGCAATGCCGGCCACTGTCGACATTGTTGAAGCCTTCGAGCGTCTATTGCGCTTGGTTTATCAGAATCCTGAACAACTTCCTACACGCGGTCCGATCATTGAACGGGAACTGACTTACGTGCTTTTGATGAGCCCGCAAGGCGCCGCCCTGTCCCAGTTCTTCAGCCAAAACACGCCCGCCAACCGCATCAATCGCGCGATTCAGTGGATCCGTCAAAACACAGGTAAACCACTTGATATTGATGCCCTTGCCGAAATGTGCAACATGACACGTTCGACGTTCTATCGACATTTCCAGACGGTCACAAAAATGACGCCGTTGCAGTATTACAAACGTCAGTGCCTGTTCCTCGCTCAGCACCTGATGGTGGCTCGCGGTTACAGCGCGAGTCAGGCTGCCTACGAAGTCGGTTACACAAGTCCGAATCAGTTCAGTCGCGAATACAAGCGCACATTCGGTTTGCCGCCGAAAAAATCAATAACCGAGCGAAACTGATCAGCTCATTTTTTCTGCGAAAAAACAGCAGAGCCTTGCCGAAACGCTCTCGACAAGGCTCTGTTTTACTTCAGCTCAGACAAGAATCAGGCTTTCTTCTTGTGTAATACGGCCGCAAAGAAGCCGTCCGTGTGATGGCGGTGAGGCAACATCACAAAAAAGTCACCAAATTCTTCCTTCTGGAAATCTGGCAACATTACGCCCTGCTTCGCCAGGACGTCAGTAGCATTCAGAAGTTCAAACTCCGGATGAGATTCCAGGAAAGTCTTAACGACGTCCTGATTTTCCCGCTGAAGTACCGAGCACGTCGCGTACACAAGGCGGCCATCAGGCTTAAGAAGCTTCGCCGCCTCTTCCAGCACACTCTTTTGCACCGCGTTGATGCGATCGAGTTCCTGCGGTGTTAGGCGCCACTTCAGGTCCGGGTTACGGCGAAGCGTGCCGGTACCGGTACAGGGCGCATCCACCAGAACACGGTCAAATTTACCGCGCAGACGCTTGATTCGGTTGTCCTTTTCATCACGGATGGCGACCGGATGAACGTTGGAAAGTCCGGCACGGCGCATACGCGGGGTGAGCCCCTGCAAGCGCTTTTCATTGATGTCAAAAGCGTACAGACGACCGGAAGACTTCATCAGTGCACCGAGAGCCAGTGTCTTGCCTCCTGCGCCGGCACAGAAGTCACACACCATTTCGCCGCGCTTGGCGCCCACAAGGCGCGCAATGAGCTGACTGCCCTCGTCCTGAATGTCGATTCGGCCTTCCTGATAGACAGGCCAGCGAATCAAACCGGGCTTATCCGTCAGGCGAATACCGTCGGGCGAGAACTGCATGAGTTCAGCCGTTACCTTGTGTTCGGAAAGTTCCGCAATGACGTCTTCTCGCTTAGCCTTCAACGTATTGACGCGCAAATCAAGCGGAGCTGCCTGAAGCGAAGCTTCAAAAAGCTGCGGTGCGGCTTCGCCGTACTGCTTGCTTTCGAGTTCGTACAGCCAGAACGGCATCTCGGCACGGACTTCAGGCGGAGCCTTTTCGAGCTTCAAGGCAAGCATATTGGTCACCGGCCCTTTTTCGGAACCGAGAACCTGATCGCCCATGCTCTCGACACCGTACTGCATCGCCAACGTCAGGAACGCAGCCACCTTGGGAGCGCGCTCGGGCTTGACGGGCTTCATGCGCCAGGCAATTTCGGAATAGTGCCGCAGCGCATAGAAAATGGCTTCGGCCAAAATCGTTCGATCACGGCTACCCAGCTTAGGGTTGGACTTGAAGAACGCCTTCATGAGCGTATCAGCCGGTCCATCGAGCTTAAGAATCACCGCAAAAGCGCGCGCCAACTCACCCGCGATCAGATTGGTGATGCGGACTTTGCTCGGATTGAGTTTTTGCTGACGCATTGCAGCAGGAACGCCTTTGACGGGAGCAGCCTTGCGATTTTGCTCAGCCTGACGCTTTTGCGCAGCGCGCTGACGTTCCGTAAGCTTCTTTTCCGTTTTTTCTCGACGGACCTTAACCGGCGCAAACGGCATCTTTTTGGGTTTCTGTTCCATGGTTGTGTTTCTCAAGCGCAGCAATCAAAAACAGCAAGAGACTTAGCCGTTTCGTCATCCGTCACGGTGCGGCCGTCGACAAGCTTGACCTTGCCGGAAGCCACGGCCTTGACGGCACGCGGATAAAGAATGTGTTCGAGACGAAGCCCTCGGTGGGCAAGCGTATCGGCATCGTCACTGGCGAGTACCGGCACGACGGCCTGACCGATGATGGCGCCGCCATCGAGTTCGGAACTCACGAAGTGCACCGTACAGCCGTGCACGCGAACACCTGCCTGGAGTGCACGGTTGTGCGTATCGAGTCCCTTAAAAAGCGGCAACAGAGCAGGGTGAATATTGAGAATCTTGCCTTCGTAATGATCGACAAAGACAGGCGTCAAAACACGCATGAACCCTGCGAGCACCACCACGTCAGGATTGTGCTTGTCGATGATCTCAATCATTGCGCGCTCAAAAGCTTCACGGGTATCAAACGCCTTGTGATCCACCACGGCCGTTTCAATACCCATCTCCTTGGCGCGATCAAGCCCGGCCGCATCGGGGCGGTTGGAAAGCACGAGCGAAATACGGATACCCTCGGCAGCCCAATTTTCCCGTTCGCAGGCCTGAGCAATCGCCACAAAGTTCGAGCCGCGGCCCGAGATCAAAACAACGATGTTTTTCATAAATGCAAATGCCCCCGAATCTTTTTCAAGACCGGGTTGACACATATCTGATTAATAGAAAACTGGAAATCTCGAATAGACAAGAAGTGCCGAAGCAACCGTCGACACTCGCTCCGTTACGGCAGGGCAATTGTACTTGAGTTGCGGCAACCGCAGAAGATTCCGGTGAAACAAGAATTTGCCTTACATGGCCTATGTCGCATTCGTATAATCTGCGGCAGCAAGTTTTCTGCGCATAATCCTAAACAACCTTCGCAAGAGCTTGACCAGTATTTAGGCAACCTTCACCCTACAGACCGGCATGCAAATCATTCGCGGCCTTCCCGGCCCCTCTCACAAACGTCCCTGCGCAGTTGCCATCGGAAATTTCGACGGCGTTCATCTCGGCCACCAGCGACTTCTTCGGGCGGTAACAAAGGAAGCGCACGCTCGAGGTCTGGCCTCCGCAGTCGTTACGTTTGAACCGCACCCGCGCGAGCTCTTTGGTAAGGAGCCCTTTGCCCGTATCAGCACGTTACGCGACAAGATGATTGCCATTGCCGGCTGCGGCATTGACGCTGTTTACATCATGCCCTTTCACAAACGCTTTGCTGCGCTCTCGCCCGAGGCGTTCGTTCGCAACATTCTTTTCGAAGGCATCAGTTGCCGCTGGGTGACGGTTGGTGATAACTTCCATTTCGGCGCAGGCGGCTCGGGAGATTTTGCCGATCTCAAGCGACTAGGCGAAACCTTTGGTTTTGAGGCTCTTGCTACCCCTCTTCTCTATCAATCGGATGAAAGAGTGTCGAGTTCCTGTATTCGCGAGGCGATGGCTTTAGGCAATCTCAATGAAGCACAAACCATGCTGGGCCGTCCCTACCGTGTCACCGGCCGTGTCATTCACGGCGCAGCACTCGGCCGGACACTGGGCTTTCCGACGCTCAATGTCGCAATGCTGCCTCCCGGATCCAAGGCCGTCTGCGCGCTGCATGGCGTCTTTGCGGTGCGCGTCAAGGGGCTTGACGGCGACACTGTTTTCGGTGGCGCCGCTAGCCTAGGCTACAAACCGACTGTAGCATCCGATCGGCGCTGGCTACTGGAAACGTTCGTCTTCAACTATTCGGGCAACGCATACGGTCGCATCGTTGAAATCGAATTCGTGCAAAAGCTCCGAGATGAAAAAAAGTTCTCGGGACTCGATGAACTTAAAGCCGCCATCCAACGCGACGCAGAGGCAGCAAGACATCTTTTGGGTGTTTAGGGAACAAAAGAAAGATTCGTCTTAAGAGATTCACGCAACGTATCGCTTTAGCCGATTCACTCCGAGAAGCTGGCCGAGCGCCATAAGCAAGCTTACCTATAGCAAACGAAGCGCTTCTGACTGTAAACTAACGACTCGTTGCGCTTGCGCCTTCCTGACAGCGCTTTTTATCGCGCATCTCAAAATTTATTCCTTTTCAATCTTTCAGAAGAGCCCGAGGGGGCCTGGAGTTTGACACATGGCTAAAGCCGATAAAGCCGGCAATACGGCAAAGTACCCGCTTAATCTACCCGATACCGCCTTTCCGATGCGCGGCGACCTGCCCAAGCGTGAACCCGTCTGGGTTGCCGACTGGGAAAAGCGCGACCTGTATCACACGATTCAAAACGTCTGCAAAAACCGCCGCAACCGTTTCGTGCTGCACGACGGTCCGCCGTATGCCAACGGTGAAATTCACCTCGGCCATGCCTTAAACAAGATTCTCAAGGACATCGTCAACAAGACCAAGCTTTTTGAGGGCTACGATGTCCCCTACGTGCCGGGCTGGGACTGCCACGGCATGCCGATCGAAATCCAGATCGAAAAGATGTACGGCAAGGGGCTCGAAAAGACCGACCTGATGGCCAAGGCCCGCGCCTATGCCAAGGAACAGGTCGCCAAGCAGAAAGCCGGCTTCAAGCGTCTGGGCGTTCTCGCCGACTGGGAAAATCCGTACCTGACGATGCGCCCGGAAACGGAAGCCGCCGAAATCCGCACGCTTGCCCGCATAGTGAAGAAGGGCTACGTGTACCGCGGCTTGAAGCCCGTTAACTGGTGCTTTGACTGCTGCTCGGCGTTGGCCGAAGCCGAAGTCGAATACGCCGACCGCGAAAGCTACGCCATCGACGTCGCCTTCCCTCTTTCCGAAGAAGACAAGCCCAAGGTTGAAGAACTGATGGGCGTGAAGATTGAAAAGCCCTGCTACACGGTGATCTGGACCACGACTCCGTGGACGATCCCGGCCAACCAGGCCATTAACATGCACCCGGATCTGTCGTACGCTCTCGTTGACTGCGGCGACAAGTACCTGATTCTGGGCACCAACCTTGTGGAAGATTGCCTCAAGCGCTACAAGCTCGAAGGCAAGATCGTCGGCGAAACCAACGGCAAGAATCTCGATCACGTCCGCTTCATGCACCCCTTCAGCCAATTGCACGAAGGCTTCAAGCGCTTCTCGCCGGTGTTCCTCGGTGAGTACGTGGAAGCCACGAGCGGTACGGGCGTCGTGCACTCGGCTCCGGCCTACGGCCTGGACGACTTTGTTTCGTGCAAGGCCAACGGCATGACCAACGATCAGATTCTCAACCCGGTGATGGGCAACGGCGTCTATGCCGACTGGCTCCCGCTCTTCGGCGGTCTCAACATCTGGAAGGCTCAGCCCAAGATTGTTGACACGATGCGCGTGGCGGGCGTGCTGCTTAACTGCGAAATGATCCAGCACAGCTACATGCACTGCTGGCGCCACAAGACGCCGCTCATCTATCGTGCAACGGCTCAGTGGTTCATCCGCATGGACAAGCCCACGGCCGACACCAAGGGCGTGCTCAACACCGAAGCCGAAGAAAAGAGCCTGCGCGAAACGGCTCTGGCAGGTGTCGATGCCACCAAGTTCATCCCGTCCTGGGGCTACAACCGTTTGCACGCCATGATCGAGAACCGTCCCGACTGGTGCATCTCGCGTCAGCGCAACTGGGGCGTACCCCTGCCCTTCTTCATGAACAAGGCAACGGGTGAACTGCATCCGCTTACGCTCGAAATCATGGAAGAAGTCGCCCAACGCGTTGAAAAAGAAGGCATCGAAGCCTGGGTGAAGGCTAAGGCCGAAGACTTCATGCCCGCCGAAGAAGCCGCTCAGTACGACAAGACCACCGACATTCTCGACGTGTGGTTCGACTCCGGGTCCACGTACGAAACCGTGATGAACGGCTCGCACAAAGACGTCTACGACGGCAAGCCTCACTGCGACCTCTACCTTGAAGGCAGCGATCAGCACCGCGGCTGGTTCCATTCCTCCCTGTTGACGAGTTCCATCCTTTACGGCCGTCCGCCCTACGATGCGCTTCTCACGCACGGCTTCCTCGTCGACGAAGAAGGCAAGAAGATGTCCAAATCCCGCGGCAATGCCATGGGTCCGAAGGAAATCTACGAAAAGTACGGCGCCGAAATCTGCCGTCTCTGGGTGGCTCAGACCGACTACACAGGCGACCTGCGTATCGGCCCGACCATCATCAAGGGTGTTGTCGACAGCTACCGCCGCATCCGCAACACGCTGCGATTCCTGCTTGCCAACACGAACGACTTCGACATTACCAAAGACGCTGTTCCGGTTGATCAGATGCTTGAGCTTGACCGCTGGGCTCTGGCTCGTGTTGCCGAACTTCAAAAGCAAATCATTGAGGCAAATGAAACCTATAGCTTCCAGCAGGTCGCCACTCTTTTGATGGGCTTTGCGACCGACGATCTGGGCAGTTTCTACCTTGACATTCTCAAGGACCGCCTCTACACGACAAAGACCGACGGCCTGCCGCGCCGCAGCGCTCAGACCGCTTTGTGGCACATCACTGCCGCCTATCTGCGTCTGATGGCTCCGATTCTTTCCTTTACCGCTGAAGAAGCCTTTGCGATTTTCAGTCCCAACAAGGAAGGTACGATCTTTACCGAGCTCTATCACACAGTTCCCGCTGTTGAGGGTTCCGAAGTCTTGCTTGCCAAATGGTCGACAATTCGAAACATCCGCGCCGAAGTGCTCAAGAAGATCGAAGAACTGCGTATGCAAAGCCTCGTGGGCTCGAGCCTGCAGGCTGAATGCACGATTGCGGCCAGCGGCGAGACCTATGAAGTTCTATCCGGCCTGGGCAACGAGCTCAAGTTTGTGATGATGACCTCTCGTGCCGAACTCGTGAAAAACGAAGGCGACATGGAAATTACGGTCTCCGCCACCGAACAGAAAAAATGCTGCCGCTGCTGGCACTACGTTCCGAGCGTGGGCAACAATGCCGAGCATCCTGAACTGTGCGAACGCTGTCTTACCAACTTGTTCGGTGACGGCGAAGTCCGCAGCAAGGCTTAAAGCGTCGTGACCGAGATCAAACGATCCACACCCCGGAGTTCCGCTCCGGGGCGTTTTGTCCTCTGGCTGATCGTCGCCTTCGTCCTTCTCGTTCTCGACAGAATCACGAAGGCGGCGGTGATCAATACGCTCGCCTACGGCTCTTTCGTTCACGTCACGCCTTTTTTCAACCTCTGTCACGTTCGCAATACAGGCGCAGCCTTTTCGTTTTTAGGTGAAGCCGGCGGCTGGCAGATTTTCGCCTTCGCAGGCATTGCTCTGCTCGTGACCGCGGCGTGTCTGTTCTTTCTGTGGCGCCATGCCAAGCGCAATCTCTTTGCCTGCTCAATGGCTCTGGTTATTTCAGGCGCCCTGGGCAACCTTTGGGATCGACTCGTCTACGGTTTCGTTACAGACTTTCTGGACTTTCACGCATTCGGCTACCATTGGCCGGCTTTCAATGTCGCAGACGTCTGCATCTGCATAGGCGCGGCACTTCTCGTGTTCGACGAATTCCGCCGCGAAAAGTAAATTCTTTCGAGCTGATACTCCTTACGGCAAAAAAACGCGTCTGTTTGAGCATGACGCGTTTTTTGCTGTAAACACTGTCTTGGTCAGATCAACTCGTAGGTAGCCGCCTGAATCGGCGTGTTGAGATTCGGAAGCACCCGCTCAAGGAGAATACCGTCGCGGTTATCCATCTTGTACCCGAATGTGGAGCGAATGCCCTGCAAAATGAACTGAGCAGCCCGATCAAGCGCAATCGGAAGACTGTCGCCCTGCAGGAGGCTGCCCGTAATCACGCTCGTGAAGCTGTCGCCCGTGCCGGGATAATGTGCGGGCAAGTACGGACAGGTGACCTTCCAGGTACGCAGATCGGATTTGCTGCGTGCGATGACGGATGTCAGTCCCGACTGCCCCGGCACCGGAACCCCTGTGATGATCACCGTATCGGGTCCCATTTCGGAAAGTTCGGCAATCAAGTCTTTGAGTTCCTCGGTCGTGCAGTCCGTCTTGTATGGCCGAGCCAAGAGCGCAAACGCTTCAGTGAGATTCGGCGTAAGCACGTCAGCTCGGCGTGCCAGACGACGCATCTGCTCGACCATCTCCTGCGTCATCTTACTGTAAAGGTGCCCGTTGTCACCGAGGACAGGGTCCACCACCACGAGCGTCTCGTCCCGTCGAAATCGCTCAATAAAACCGCAGACGATCTCGATCTGACGCGGCGAGCCCATATACCCCGTGTAGATCGCGTCGAAATTGACGCCGAGTTTTTCCCACTGATCAATGATTTTGGGCATCTCTTCGGTGAGATCCAAAAAAGAGAAGTCCGGGTACTGAGAGTGATTGGAAAGAATTGCGGTTGGCAGCGGACACACGTTAAAGCCCATGGTGGAGAGAATCGGAATGACGGCCATCAGAGACGTCCGGCCAATTCCGGACAGGTCGTGAATCGCCGCAATGCGGCGAAAGTTGGGCTGGAAACGCATGTCGAAGACTTCCTTTTGGCTTCTGTAGTTTTCGAGGTTCCTAAAGATAGCACTTCGCAAGACGTCAAGCATCTGCACTCGGCAATATTTGAGAACAATCGCGGCTGTGCAAGTTGCTAAACTCACCGCACTCAAAAATTTTGACTCTTGGAGAATTGACAATGTTTCAGATCGGAGAAACCGTCGTCAACGTCAAAGGCCCCTCCACGGCAGGCGACTTTGATTTGCAAGCCCAACGCGGCCGCTGGGTGGTGCTTTATTTCTACCCGAAGGACAACACGTCGGCCTGTACGATGGAGGCGCGCGACTTTACGGCTGCCGTGCCTCAGTTCGAGGCTTTGAACGCCAAGGTAATCGGCGTCTCCCGCGATTCGGTGAAGACCCACGAAGGCTTTTGCACCCGCCAGGAACTTGGTATTGAACTCGTGAGCGACAAGTCCGAAGAGCTCTGCACAGCCTTTGATGTCATCAAGCCCAAGGTTATGTACGGCAAACCCTGCCGCGGCATCGTTCGCTCCACCTTCCTCATTGATCCGCAGGGTAGGCTCGCGTTTGAGTGGCGCGGCGTCAAGGTTCCGGGTCACGTGGAAGCGGTACTCGAAAAGATCCGTGAGCTCTCTTAATCCAATCCTCCGGCAAGACGTCTACACTGTCTTCTGATATTCGACTTCAATCTAGAACTGCTTCATCATGACTGCAAAGCTTTACTCTCGCCTGGCTGCCAAAAACATTACGGTGGCCGTTACGGGCGGCATCGCCGCCTACAAAACCTGTGAGCTCGTAAGGCTTTTGGTTAAATCGGGAGCAACGGTTCGCGTCTGCATGACGCAAGCCGCAACAGAGTTTGTCGGTCCGCTTACGTTTGCCGCGCTCTCAGGACATCCGGTACAAACCGAGGCCTTTGACGGCACGATGCAACACCTGGCACTCACGCGCAACTGCGACCTTCTGATCGTTGCTCCAGCCACCGCCAATATTCTTGCCAAAGCGGCCAACGGCATTGCCGACGACCTGGTGAGTTCCGTTATTCTCGCAAGCTCATGCCCGGTCGCCGTATGCCCTGCAATGAACAGCAATATGTGGGCCAAAGCAAGCACGCAGCGCAACATCAATCAGTTGAAAGTCGACGGCTTTGCCGTACTTGGCCCCGCGTGCGGGGAACTTGCCTGCGGCGTTTCAGGCGCAGGCCGCATGATCGAGCCTGAAGAAATCGCCGCACACGCCGCGCGCCTGCTTTCTCCGAAGATCCTGCAGGGTAAGCGCATCGTTGTCACGGCAGGTCCCACCTATGAAGCGCTGGACCCCGTGCGCGGCATCACCAACCGCAGCTCAGGCAAGCAGGGTTACGCCGTTGCGCAGGCCGCTTTTGAAGCCGGAGCCGATGTGACGCTTATTTCCGGCCCCACTTCTATCAAAGCCCCATACGGCGTCAAAGTCGTGCCAGTCGTTTCGGCAGAGGAAATGAACGAGGCCGTGCGCCGTGAGGCAACCGGCGCCGATGTCTTTGTGAGCGTCGCTGCCGTTGCCGACTGGCGTGCTCAGACTGTCGCCGATGAAAAAATCAAGAAGTCCGATGAACCGCCCACGTTAGAGCTCGTGGAAAATCCGGACATCCTCGCGCAGGCGGCACGAGAATTTCCCTCGCTTTACTGCGTCGGCTTTGCCGCCGAAACCGAAAACGTGCTTGAAAACGCTCGCGGTAAGCGCATCCGCAAGCACGCTCGCATGATCGTGGCAAACAACGCTCGTAGCGCCATCGGCTGCGACATGAACGAAGCGATGATCGTGACGGCCGACAAGGAAGTCGCCACGGGTCACGTGAGCAAAGACAAGCTTGCGCAGACCATCATCGAATGCATCGCCGAAGACCTCGCAAAGGAGGTGTAGATATGGCCTTCAAACTCAACGAAAAAACGCTTGAACCTCACAACGGCGACTACATCGCGTTTTTGAAGGAAATCGAAAAAGGCAACGCCAAGGTAAGCGGCCTAACCGTCTCCGTCAACAGCGACATGCCGGGCATGGTTACCGTGCGGCGCGCTAACGAATCCGATCAGGCTTCCTCGTCACCCGGTTTCATCGCCAAGAACAAGAACGCCATGCCTGCGCTGTTGCGCCTTGCGGGCAGCGTGATCGCGCTTTTCGGCGTGTTGTTCATCATTGCAGGCATGTCCGAGCCGAGCCTTCAAAATTTGATTCCTGTCGGAATGTTCGTAACATTCGGCGGTCTTGTTTGCGCGCTCTCACAGCATCAGAAGCTTGAGCGGCTCAAACGGCTTGAAAAAGCTGAACAACCCAACAACCAGTAAGAAAAAATGAAACTTGCACTCAAGGTCCTTGACGAACGCATCCGCGAGCACCTTCCGCGCTATGCAACGCCGGGCTCCGCCGGCCTCGATCTTCGCGCCCTTCTCGATGAGCCGCTCACGATCAATCCCGGTGAAACGGTCCTCGTAAAGACCGGCCTGGCGATCCATATCGGTGATCCCAATTACGCCGCCGTCATTATTCCCCGCAGCGGAATGGGCCATAAAAAGGGCATTGTCCTCGGAAATCTGGTGGGTCTGATTGATTCCGACTATCAGGGCGAACTGATGATCAGCACCTGGAACCGTGGCAAAGAGCCTTTTGTTCTGGAACCTTTCGAGCGTCTGGCACAGTTGGTGGTGCTGCCTGTCGTGCAACCCGAGTTTGAACTTGTGACTGATTTTGAAGCAAGTTCGCGCGGAGAAGGCGGTTTCGGCTCGACCGGTACGAAATAACCTGAACAGCCATCGCCATGAAATCAAGGCGCTTCTTTTCAGAGGCGCCTTTTTCATGCTTGCACTTTTCAGGCAAACCTTTGATACCGCCCGTCTCGACCGGTCATTTGCAGCGCGATAGCATGTTTGCAAGTCCACTAAACACCAATCGGAAAGGAACAACACCATGCGTGCCCATCGACCACTTGCCTCGCTCCTTGTCTGCTTGGGTCTACTCTCTTCAGGAACCGCTATGTCCGAAACCATCCAAGTTTCTGTTGACGGCAAGAACTATCCCATCGAAATGGCCGATAACGCCGACGCTCGCACTTTCCTCGCCCGACTGCCGATGACGCTCACATTTGAGAACTTCGGTCGCAACGAACGTATTGCATATCCCAACCCTGCTCTGGAACTCGAACGCGCCGCCCGTCACTTTAAGATCACGCGCGGAACGATGACCGTCTACAAGCCTTGGGGCAATATTGCGATATTCCTCGTGGACTTCCCGTGGAGTTCCGACTTGGCCGATCTCGGTCAAATCAGCCCGGAAGGTCTTGAAGCCATTCGTACCAGCGGCGACAAACCCGTTACCTTCTTCAAGTAACCTGCCATAAGTAAGACGCATCCTGCGATACGTCTTACCATCTGCGTTACCTAAATACGGATTTATTTTTTTGGACAAGTATCAGACTGACAGCCAGAAGCGCACACACCATAAGGAAAGCGCCTTGCAGCGACACCGCCGAAGATATCGCTCCGATCAGGGCAGGACCGGCCAACAGGCCGCCGTAACCGACAGTCGTTACAGCCGTAATGGCTTTAACGCTATCCATTGCTGCCGATCGCGACGCAGCCGAGATGACAATCGGAGCAATGTTGGCAATTCCGAGCCCCATGATAAACAAGGAGACCATGGCGCTTGCCGGATAGGGAAAGAGCACCAACGCCAGAAGCGTTGCGAGCATCATGGCGATTCCAACGGAAAGCATCGTTACAGCGCCGAACTTCATTGCCAGCTTGTCACCGATCAAACGTGACATAGCCATTGCAATAACAAAAAGCGTGTAACCGACAGCGCTGCCCTCCTGAGGCACCCCTGCGTAATCACGCAAATAGATGGCGCTCCAGTCAAGCATGCTTCCTTCCGTAAGGAAAATCACGGCACAAACAACCGCCAAAATTGCTATAGAGCCGTTGAAAGCCCATCCGTTACGCTTCTCTTTTGCTTTTCGAGGCACCTCTATCTGATGGCTTTTGATGCGACGAAGCAAAACAACCATCGTTAAAGCCAATGAGCCCATCAACGCGCCGACAGCCTGAGCCGGGGCAAGTCCCAGCACAAACAACGAAGTGAGCGCGACAGCAGAAATAACTTCTCCGATGGAGTAAGCAGCATGCAAGCCGCTCATTAAGCGCGCTTGATTGCGATTTTCCAAATGCGTACCGTAAATATTGACGCTCACTTCCAGACAACCCAGTGTCACGCCGTAAGCCAGAAGTGCGGCGCACTCAATATAAAACCCTGGCACAAGCGAAAGCACCACCAGCAAAAGGCAGGACGCCAAGCCGGAAATCAATATCGCATTCCGAGCTCCGATGCGTTGCGTCAGTTTGCCTGCCAACGGCATGCCGACAAAAGATCCGACACCCAAGCCCAGCAGCAACAACCCCAAAACATAGGGCTCGAGCCGCAATTGCGACTGGACAAAAGGAATCAAAGGAGCCCACGAGGCCACTGTAAAACCTCCGGCGAAAAAACCGATGCGGGCAGCCCAAAGTTCAGCTCCGGAAACAGCATTCATTCGATTGCCGCTTCCCGCATGGATTTTCTCGTCAGCCTTTGCATCTTGCAAAGAATGTTGAGCAGATAAATTTAGATCAAGCGTCGCAACCGCGCTCATCGGTTTCTTTTTGAGAGAGGAATTCAAAGACATAGGCCTATTCCGTAGAGTTAGTCATAACGAAATTTTCTCATCAAAATTTTGAGTAATCTAGTTAGAATTCATCAATAAATTGATAGATACTAAAAGGCGCACTGTCCCATGGGATTAAAAATTGATGAACTTCGCTCCTTTGTTGCCGTTGCGGCAACAGGTTCATTCTCTGAAGCGGCACGAAAAATGAGACGGGCTCAGTCGGTGGTGTCGATGCATATTTCAGGCATGGAGGCCGAACTTGGTTACAAGCTTTTTGACCGGACGCCCAAACCTGTTTTGACACCCAGAGGAACTGAACTTCTGGTCGGCGCGCAACGTCTTCTGGCTGAAGCGGATCGTCTTGAAACCCGAGCCCTGTCGCTTACCGATACGCCATCCCCTGCTCTTTACATGGGCATTGATCTTGTCCTGGAAGCTCCGGTCATGATTGACTGGCTGCGGCTGTTTGCCCGACGCTTTCCATCCGTACGGCTGCAGGTTGAAAACATAACCGGTTCTGAAGCAGACTGGTTTTTCAGCAAAGCCGGCATGAATTTGGCTCTGATTTTTGCATCCTCCCCATCTTCTCACTGCGATGAGAGATTGCTCGGGCACTCACCCGTGTCCATTGTTGTCGCAAAAAACCATCCGTTGGCCTCCCTTTCTCGGCCAACCCTTGAAGATTTGCGCTGCTACCGACAAATCGTGGTGCACGCCAGAGCACCGGAAGCAACTCCACCCCGTGTTATTTGCAACGACCATTGGGAAGTTGACAGCGGCCTATGGGCTTTGGGCTTGGCTGCAAAAGGGGTAGGCTGGGCGATTCTGCCCAAATTCTTACTTTTAGGTCAGTCGCCGTACAAGAACTTGGTTACTTCCATCGATTCAACACTTGCGCTTGCTCCGGAACGTCTTGTGTTACGAAGCCGCGACGGTGAAGTTGATTCCGAAATTTTAAATTGGTGGGCAGGCACAATCAGTAAGTACAAAGCCAAAATCGGTCTTACCTAAAAATCCGTCGCATTCCTTCCAGCAAGAAAATTTCTTCAGTCGGTGCCTGGAAATACCGTCAGCCGTGCACAAACATACTGTACGACATTGAAAGCGGCCTCAAGGCTGTAGCTATTCGGCTCTCGCCTTGATCCAATTCTTGATCTCGTCGACAACTTTTTCTTCCCGACCATTGAAACCATGGTACGCAAATGCCTGACATGGCTTACCTTTGGTCTTTCCGCCGGATACGGTCACGAAGTCGGCATTTAGCTTTGCCGCAAGTTCTCGGGCCGCATCGTAAGGCGTGCTCTTGCAGCCATCGGAAGCATGGTGCACAAAGAGTTTAGGGACCTTGATTGCATCCAATGGGATATCTCTGAGCTCTTTCATTGACGCAGTAAAGACCACACCATCGAGACGGTCACGACATTTACCGGCGACTTGAGCCGCCGCCAGCGTACCTCTGCTGGTTGAGACCAGCCAGACTGAGGCATGCGGATACAGTTGCCGGATTCTGTCGAGCAGCAAAGAAAAACGCTTTTGATCACTCGAAGCATCGGTTGAGACCGTTGCAAACTCATTGTCAGCCAGAAGTAAACGGGAGCGAATCAGAAAATTGTTGCGCTTACCGAAGAAAATCTTTCCGCCCGTTAGGTGCGCCGCGACACGTCCGTCGCCACCCGGGAAAAGAATCAGGACATATTTCGGCGACGGACTTTCGGCTGTCAGAATGCAAGTAGCCGTTGGATCAGTCTTATCAAAGTTCAGCAGCGAATCTCCGGCAAACACTGTCGACACAGCAAACGCCGTTACACTCAAAACAAGTTTTGCGAGTCGCATTTTTTCCTCGTCTTCTCTGTAAACAACCTCCCTGCTGCCTTCGCCCGACCTTATCTTGGAAGTCTGAAAAAAAGCAAAGGCACCAGTATCACTTGTATAGGACACCGGTGCCTCTTGTGGATTATGGATCTGCCAATTCGAGCAGATCAGAGCTTCTCAGTGAGTTCCTTGATCACTTCGACCGCATCTGCCTCCAAATAGTAGTCAGACATTTCGAAGATCGGAGCTTCAGCATCCTTGTTCACGGACACGATAACTTTGGAGTCCTTCATGCCGGCTACGTGCTGAATGGCGCCGGAAATACCGAAAGCCATGTAGAGCTCGGGAGCCACGATCTTGCCGGTCTGACCGACCTGCGTTTCGCTAGGCACCAGGTTCATATCCACCACGGCTCGGGTGGAACCCAAAGCTGCCCCCATCTTTTCGGCAAGCTTATCAAGAGCGGCAAATCCTTCTTCGTCGAAGAGACCGCGGCCTCCGGCAACGACGCGCTTGGCAGTGAGCAAATCCGGACGATCGCTTGCCGCTTCTTCCACGCTCACAAATTTAAATCCGCGGGAAGACGGCGTCACAGAAAGCTTCTCAACGGCAGCATTTCCGCCTTCGGCTGGAACCGCCTCAAAAGAGGTAGCACGGACACTTGCTACAACAGGTGTTGCGGAGGTTTTGACGGTAGCCAGAACGCCGCCCGCGTAGATGTAGCGCTTGAACGTATCGGCGGAGATCACGCCTGCAATTTCAGTGAGAGCTGACACACCGAGTTTGGCGGCCGTGCGCGGCATAGCGGCCTTGCCGGACGTGCCTGCCGTAAAGAGGATGTGGCTATAGCTACCGGCCTGCTGAGCTGCCAGCACAGCATCCGTCAATGCTTCGGGCAGGCAGTGATTAAATGCTTCGCCTTCGGCTACAAGCACCTTATGCACACCGGTCACAGAAGCCGCCTGCTTGACTGCCCCTTCGCAGTTTTGCCCAGCCACCAAAACGTCAACTTCAGAGCCGAGTTCAAAAGCCGCCTTGAGCGTATTCAGAGTCGAAGACTTAAGCTGAGCATCGCTGTGCTCTGCAATCACAAGAATAGTCATATTCCTTCAATTCCTATTATCAGAGCACCTTGGCCGTGTTTTTCAAAACATCAATCAGTTCATCAACACTGTTCAACTTGACGCCGGCACTGCGAGCGGGCGGTTCAATCACTTCCTGCAGATCAAGCGTGCGCTTGCCGATGTCAGCCACGTCGGCAGCTTCAACAGCATCCACGGGCTTCTTCTTGGCCTTCATCATATTTGGCAAGGTCACGTAGCGCGGTTCGGCCAGACGCAGGTCGGCAGAGACCACGGCAGGCAGTTCGCCTTCAACCTTCATCAGCCCCGTATCGGTTTCTCGCACGCAGATGATCTTGCTGCCTTCAAGCTGCAGACTGCTGACGTTGATTGCCACGGGCCAGTCCAGAAGAGCCGAGAGCATCTGCGGCACCTGACCGGCATCATTGTCAATAGCCTGTTTGCCTAGAAGCACCAGAGCGGCCTCTTCTCGCTTAGCAACAGCAGCCAGGAGTTTGGCAACGGCCAGGGGTTCAATCTTGGTGTCCGGATGCTTGATGTGGATCGCACGGTCAGCACCCATCGCCATGGCCACTCGTAACGTGTCGACCGTCTTATCGGGACCGATCGAAACGACCACAACCTCGTCAGCCTGGCCGGCTTCCTTCAGCCGAACGGCCTGCTCGACGGCGATTTCGTCAAAAGGATTCATGGACATCTTGACGTTGGCCGTATCGACATCCGAGTGGTCGGGCAAGACGTGAACTTTTACGTTGTAGTCCACAACTCGCTTAACCGCAACAAGAATTCGCATAACAAGAACTCCAATAGCCGTCCGAAACGAGCAGTTGTTGAGAACCGTTTGCGGACGTTTTTAAGCTGCACTATAGAAAGACGGCGGCAATTATAAAGAGCGCAAAGCCGATTTTGACACCATCAAAAATGCGAGTTTACGCACAATGCTGATGGCCCCCTAACAACGATTTATCAAAGAAAAAGCCGCAAAAATTTAAATTCAAACGTGAATACCGATTCAGCTGAAAATGTACCGAAAAGCAGACATAAGCCCTTGAAATCACGCATTTTTTTATTTCATATGTGAGAAAATGTAATCAAAGAAAGACATATGGTTCGGGCGCTTAGCCCCTTTGGACACATACGGGATCGAGAGCTATGAGAAACAACACAACACCGAGACTGCCGCATTTGAAGCAAATCCTTCTTTGGATCGCCATTTGGCTTGCCGTTTTTATTGTCATCCGCATGATCGGATGGGGCGTGGGTGAAGCCTGCGACGGAACCATCAACTGTCTTATTTAATCGGTCTGAGCGATAATTGGATCGGATATGGCTTTGGCGGCCCGAGCGCAGCAGGAAGCCCTCCTGCAGCTCGTCTCCTTTGCTTCCCTTAGCGCCTCTTTTACAGCGCCTGCTCTCCGGCCGCCGATCGGGCCTGGCCTCAATCCGAGGCATCCTTCTTTTTGTGTACGTCTTCTGGCGGCGCTTTTTCACTCGCAAGTTGCATCCTTTTGTGGCATATTTCGGTGCACTCTCACACGGTGACGCGCAACATACTGTCACCGAGCGAATTTCATCGTCTCAAATTCCTTGTTTGTTGCTCTTATGAAGGTTGAGCTCGCCATTGTCGGCTTGAGCTCCCGCTGTTCTTTTTTGTCACCGGCTCGCTTGGAGCCGTTGGGAGGTTTTGCGGTCTTTTTCCCTCTCCCCTGTACCTGAAGCACAAACACAACGATCAATTTTTTCACCTTTTTGTCTTTTAACTTTTTAGGAGTCACATTCCGATGCTGTCCGACATTGAAATTGCTCAGAGCGCCAAACTCAAGCGTATCGACGACCTCGCTCATGAGTGGGGATTGGAAGACAACGAATTTGAACCGTATGGCTGGGACAAGGCCAAGCTCACCCTCAACCCGGAACGCAAGGCTGACGCCAAGCTGATTCTCGTCACTGCCACCTCCGGCATGCCCGCCGGTTCCGGCAAGACGACCACATCCATCGCTCTTGCTCAGGCACTCAACCGACTCGGTAAGAAGGCCGTTCTCGCGCTTCGCGAACCCTCCCTCGGTCCGGTCTTCGGCATGAAAGGCGGTGCCGCTGGCGGCGGCTACTCGCAGGTGTTGCCGATGGAATCCGTGAACCTGCACTTTACCGGCGACTTCCACGCCATCACCGCCGCCAACAACCTCATTTCCGCCTTGGTCGACAACGCCCGTCACCAGCGTCAGATTGATCTCAAGGAAGTCACCTGGCGCCGCGTGCTTGACGTCAACGACCGTCAGCTGCGTAACATCGTGACCGGTCTGGGCGGCAGCGCCAACGGCACCCCCTCGGAAGCAGGCTTTGACATCACAGCCGCCAGCGAACTGATGGCCGTTTTGTGTCTTGCCACCGACCTTGATGATCTGCGTGCCCGTATCGATCGTCTCGTGCTGGGCATCAAACGCGACGGTTCGGCCTTCACCTGCGCCGAACTCGGCGCCACGGGCTCCGTCATGGCTCTGCTGCTTGACGCCATGAAGCCCAACCTTGTGCAGACGCTCGAAGGTACGCCCGCTCTCGTGCACGGCGGCCCGTTTGCCAACATCGCCCACGGCTGCAACTCGGTGGTCGCCACGCTTGCCGCCATGAAACTCGGTGAATACGCCATTACGGAAGCCGGCTTCGGTTCCGATCTGGGCGCTGAGAAGTTCTACGACATCAAGTGCCGTCACGCGGGTCTGCGTCCTGCCGCCGTCGTTCTTGTCACCAGCCTCAAGGCGCTGAAGTGGCACGGCGGTGTGGCTCTGCCCGAAATCGGCAAACCCAATATGGAAGCTCTCAAGGCCGGTCTGTGCAACCTTGACGCACACGTCGCCAACCTCAAGGCTTTTGGCCCCGAAATTGTTGTTAGCATGAACCACTTCTACAACGACCCGGAAGACGAAATCGCCGTCTTGCGCGCCCGTTGCGAAGAACTCGGCGTTCGCTTTGCTATCAGCGACGGCTTTGCCAAGGGCGGCGAAGGCGCCGAAAGCGTGGCCAAGGAAGTTCTTGAAGCCGCAGCTGCTTCCAAGGGAGAACTGCACTTCACCGTGGAAGATGAAGATCCGATCGCCGTCAAGGTTGAAAAGATCGCCAAGCGTGTCTACGGTGCCGGCTCGGTTTCGTTCTCCGAAGCCGCCAAGAAGGACCTCAAGACACTCACCGACATGGGCTTTGGCAATCTGCCTGTGTGCATCGCCAAGACTCCCTTCTCGCTGACAGCCGACCCGAAGGCGCTCGGTGCCCCCAAGGGCTTCGATTTGCCGGTTCAGCGCGTGATTCTCAATGCCGGCGCCGGTTTTGCTGTCGTCACAACTGGAGCCATCATGCGTATGCCGGGGCTTCCCAAGGCCCCTGCTGCCATGCACATTGACGTCAAGGACGGCAAGATCACCGGTCTGGCCTAATCGGACAAACGCATCGACATAAACCGAGACACTTCTCTCGGTTCGTCAACGGCAGATTCCTTTCCGAGGAGCCTGCCGTTTTCGTTTTGTCACAAAAGCAACATCATCACGTCAAAAAGCACAGCTACTGTCTGCGCCGATGCATACAGTAGAAAAAGTTGAACAAAAACAAAGAAAAAGATGTCGCAAAATGCTCTCTCCGTCTGCTATGAAGACGCAAACCACACCGCTACACTTATCGGCCGTGTTTCTCTTCGAAACGGATCGATCGCCTTTGAATCCAATCACTCGGTGTTCAACAAATCTTCTGGTTGGAACCCCGCCTGCGAGATAAATGACGAGAAGCAATTGACGAGCCTTATCGTTGATTCGCTTCCGGATCTCTGGGGGCGAAAAGTGGCTTCCGAACTTCTCAAAGCTCGCGCGCGCAAAGATGAAGTCCGCCCAGCTCCTGTCGATGATGCTCAACTTCTCAGACTCGTCTGCGACAGTGACCGCATGGGGGCTCTGCGATTTGTCGATGAAAAAATGCCCGGGCGTTATCTCGGCGAAAGACGCTTCACGCCTCCAACAACGGTTGACTTGGCCGAACTCTGTCAAACAGCTCGTCGCATCGAAACCGGCGACATGCTCTCATCTGCTTGTCTCGAGCAATTCGCAGAAAACGTGACGGCTCTCGGAGGGTCTCGCCCTAAAACAAGTTTCATCAACGAGCAGAGTCAACTCTGCATCGCCAAATTTCCGAGCATCAACGATGACAGAGACAAAGGTGCCTGGGAGTACGTAACCGCGCGTCTGGCTCAACAAGCCGGCATCCGACTGCCGGACTTTGAGCTGATTGACATTGACGACCCTTTCGGTCGCGTCTTTGCCTCCAAGCGCTTTGACAGGACTGAAGCGGGGGCTCGTCTGCACTTTCTGTCCGTCAGAGCCTTGCTCGGTGCAACAGATAACCGTGAACCCCGCAGCTACCGAGACCTGACATCACTGATCGAAACTATCTGTCACGATCCGGAAAAACAAAAAGAAGAATTGTGGCGGCGCACCATCTTCAAATGCCTCATCCACGACGGAGACGATCATCTGCGCAACCTGGGTTTTCTTTTCACTCCGGCAGGCTGGGAACTAGCACCCGCATTTGATCTCAATCCGTCACTTTCTAAAAACCACCTGACACTCACCTATGGCGACGGATACCGAGACATTACCCCTGAAGCGCTTTTGAAACATTCTTCCGACTGGAGCATTCCTTCGGATATCGCCAAGAAAATCGCTTATGAAACAGTTCAGAGCATTGCCCGCTGGAAAGACGAAGCTCAATCCGCAGGTATTTCAGAGGCGCAGATCAAAATGATGCAACCCGCCTTTACAGAGCACTTTGATTGCATTTAAAGAATCAACCACTTCCCATTTCGCTAAAAATTCGCCATATCTTCATCTGAACGATAGACATCATCAAAAGAAAACGGCATACGGCATCATCTAAACAAAAACGAAAAAAGGCGAACAGGCCAATTCACTTTCAAAAGTGATCGCAACAGGCCAAAAATGCATCTTTTGAATCAGAGCTCCGTACTTTTCCCTAGTCAAATTGGGGAGTTCTGCCTATGTGGAAATAAATCTTTTCAGGTTTTTCGACCTACTCCACCGCTCTCTTCGACTATGTCTGTTAGGCTGTATGCCCGTTTGTCTTACAGTTCGCTGTAAAAGAAAGGATCGTTTCAATGCCGCAAATCCTCTTTATTCACTCAAGCGCGTTCGCTTCTGAGGTCCGCAAGGAGAACCAGGGGTCATATACGCGAAAGATGGCTCGCATCCTGCGCGAGACCATTCGAGGGCGCGGCGTCAAAATCGTTGAACGTGACGTAGCCGCCAAGCCGCCCGGAATGATTGATCAATCCTTCTTGCAGGCAGCCAGAACTTCCGCCTCTCACCGCACCCCCGAGCAAATTGAACGTCTGAGGGAAAGTGACGAATTGGTGGGCGAAGTTCTCGCTTCCGACGTACTCGTGATTTCCTGCCCCGTCTACAACTTCGGCATCCCGGCGCCTTTGAAAGCTTGGATCGACAATATCGTCCGCGAAGGCAAAACGTACACCTTCGGAGAAGGCCGCAATGCCAAACGAGTCTACGGTTTGTTGCACAACAAACTTGTGGTGTTGCTCCAAAGCTCTGGAAGCTCCGGCTTTCATACCGGTGGTTCCCGCGAGTCACTCAATCACGCCGATAAGGCTGTGATTGCAGTTTTCACGGAGCTTGGCGTACATAAGTTTGAAAAAGCCTCAATGGAAGGCGTGTGTGAAGAAACAGACGAAACACTTGAGCGCAACTGGATTCAGTGTGAACGCCGTCTGGCCGAAATCGCTGATCGCATCAAAGTTCGCTGGCGCGATCAGCATCGCGTCTAAACAAAAGCGCAGGCCCTTTCGAGACTGCGCCTATCGACTCATAGCCGACGCGCCTGTTCGAGCGCGTCGGCTTTTTGTTGTCTTTACTCTTCGTCATCCTTGCTTGCCGGTTTGGCAGGCTTGGAACGGCTGGCTTCGAGCTTGTCCAGATAAGCCGCATCAATGTCGCCCGTAACGTATTCGCCGTCAAAACACGAGCAATCGAAGCGGGAAATATTCGGATTAAGATCGGTGAGCGCTCCCTTAAGTCCTTCGACCGTCTGGAAGATCACAGCGTCGGCACCGATCTGACGCGCAACTTCTTCGGCAGAAGCCCCGTGACCGCAGATCAGTTCAGAGCGAGTCGGCATATCAATGCCATAGACATTGGGATACATCACGCGGGGCGCGGAAGAAGCCACGTAGACCTTCTTAGCTCCGGATTCACGAGCCATCCGCACAATTTCACGCATGGTCGTACCACGCACGATCGAGTCGTCGACGAGCAAAATGTTCTTGCCGGCAAATTCCACCGGCATGGCATTGAGCTTCTGACGAACGCTCTTTTTGCGCATTTCCTGACCAGGCATGATAAAGGTGCGGCCAACATAGCGATTCTTGATGAATCCTTCGCGGTATGTAAGCTTTAGCTTTTCGGCGAGCTGCTGCGCGCAAGGACGACTCGAATCGGGAATCGGCATCACCACGTCAATATCGCGCAGATTCAGGTGTTCTGCTACCTCGTTGGCAAGGTATTCGCCCAACCGCAGACGAGCACCATAAACACTGATGCCGTCGATATAGCTGTCGGGACGTGCAAAGTAAACATACTCAAAGGCGCAGGGATTGAGCTGCGGCTTTTCTGCGCACTGGCAGCTGAAGAATTCACGATCCTTGGAAATAAAAATTGCTTCGCCCGGAGCAAGGTCACGAACAAAGTCGTACTCGAGACCAACCATAGTGACCGATTCTGAGCTCACCAGATAGTCGGTCGTGCCGTCAGCCTGCTTTTGAGTACCGAAGCAAAGCGGGCGAATACCATTGGGGTCACGGAAAGCCAACAGTCCCTTACCGGCAATCAGAGCCACGACCGCATAAGCACCCTTAACACGCTTGTGTACGCCTTTGACGGCTTCGAAAGCCACTTCGGCAGTGAAATATCCCGACGGAGGAACAATCTTCATAAGTTCGTCGGCAAGCACGTTAAGAAGCACTTCCGAATCACTCGAAGTGTTAATGTGACGACGATCCTGATTGTAGAGTTCGGCGGCAACTTCCTGCGCGTTGGTAAGGTTCCCGTTATGCGCAAACAAAATGCCGTAAGGAGCATTCACATAAAACGGCTGACTTTCTTCATTGGAGCTAGCACACCCCTGCGTGGGATAGCGCACGTGGCCGATGCCCGAACACCCCGTCAAGTCACGCATATTGCGCGTCCGGAACACATCACGCACAAGCCCCATGGCTTTGTGCACGTGAAAAGTCAGCCCGTCAAGAGTTCCGATACCGGCAGCGTCCTGGCCGCGGTGCTGCAACAGTAGCAGTGCATCGTAAATACGCTGATTGACCGGTTTCTGGCTGATCATGCCGACAATGCCGCACATTTCCCTTTATTCCTCAAGGCAACATTAAAAAAGAGCGCGAATTGTACCCGACAGGTCTCTGATTCGCTTTCAAAATATCAAAAATTTAACGCCGGCCCTACAAACGGTCGACCGGCGTTATCTTCAAAAACTTTTCTTAGCACGCATCTCCGCTATCGTGGCCGGCAAATACGGCAACGAAAAGTCGATCACTCGCTCTGCGGGGACAATTAAGACGGAGTTGCGCCAGTAGCCCGTCTTCACAGCACTTGTCAACCCCATAACGAAAACGACGGCACAGACAATCACAATGCCTCGCATCAAGCCAAACACCGCCCCGATCGCACGATCTTCGAAACTGATTGACGCTGCGGCAAGAAGCTTGGAAAAAATTTTACCGGCGATACCAATCGTAAAGAGAGTCACCACAACTATTCCCACCGCCGCAAAAGCAGTGCGAATCAGAATTGACACGGACGGCAGCGGAATCAGTTCAGCCAGCTCCGGTGCAAAACGCAACGACAGAAATATCCCGAGCACCCAACCGACGATAGCGAGAATCTCCCGCACAACACCACGGGATACACCCAAAATCGTCGAGAAAAACAAAACGGCCAAAATGACCCAATCGATCTCATTCATTCTTGTGTTCTAGCCTATTTGTTTTCCGTATGAATGCCACCGTTGCTGATTGCATTGAGAGCCAAAATGTCTAAAGCGCGTTTTGCATCGTCCTGCGATGCAAAGCGTCCGACACGTACACGCCACAAGTCGCTGCCGCGACGACGAACAATCTCCGTATAAGAAGGCAAGCCTAATTTTCGCAGATCTGCGGCTACCTTTTCTGCCGACTGTTTCTGACTTGTAGCCACAACCTGAATAAAGTACCGTCCGTTTGAAACCGCTTGCAACGGTCCTTGAGTTGCCTTAGTGGCTACAACCTCCTTTTTCTGTTCTTCTTTATTTTTTTGCGATTTTTCTACTGATTTTGCCTGCCCTTCAGATTTGGCAACCGCCTTGGCCTCCACCGACTTCTGTTCCGGCGTTGTTAACTGCTTGGCACCCGCCGTAACCGGATTATCGCTTTTCAAACTTTGGGCTGCCGCAGGCTCTGCCGTTGCGAGATCCGTCGGGATTGTCGGCACCTGTTTTTCCTTCCGGTTGATCGGTACGACCTTTGCTGCAGTGTTGTCCTGCAAGGAAGGAATTTCCAACTTGGCACCGCGCTGCGAGTACATATCGTTCGGCTCAAACAAAGCCGGCGCAACGACCGCAACAGCCGCCACAATAGCAAGCAACCCGATCAGTCGACGTTTGTTCTTGAGTCGGGCAATTTGTTTGCGGTGCTCCTCGTCTTCGGCTCCCAGATCCATATCTTCCATAGGCGAACTGGTGTGTACAGCACCTTTACGAGGAGGATTGGGGCCAAAAAGTTTTTGAAACTTGTCGATCATGCGAACCGAAACGCTCGAAACGTCGTTCAATAAAAAACACCAACTGGACGATGTATCAAAAAAAGGACCCGCAGACCGGATACTCCGGTACGGGCCCTCTTTTGTTGCTGCCGCTACAGATTACTTAACCTGACTTGCGGCAAGCTGTTCTTCGCGAAGATCATGCTTGAGGGATTCAATAATCCCTGTGACCGTCACAAAAGAGCCGAACCCGATAATTTTAACAGTCTCGGGCCCCTCAGTGAGACTTTCTTTCAAAGCTTTGCGAATGGCATCGTCTACAGAGCTACAGGTAACCACCTTGCCCATATCGACACCGCCTTCCTGCATTGCATCCATCAGCTCAAGAGCTTCGGCGCCACGTGGCTTTGGCAATCCCGTTACAAACCAACGGTCAATATGTCGGTTCATGATCTTGGCAACCGAAGCCATGTCCTTGTCGGCAAACATACCGAAAACAGCCCACACCTTGTCCTTTGGCGATGTGGTGCGCGCTAGATTCTCAGCGAGCACTTCCGCAGCCTGCGGATTGTGTCCGACGTCAATCGTGACACTGGCACCGTATTGATCACACTCCTTGACCTTCTCGAAACGGGCGGCAATGACGACGTTTTCCAAACCCTCGACTACGGCCGAGCGCGTCACCGGCAGGAAATCCTGCATCACGGCCAGAGCAGCCAAAGCGCCCGCTGCATTCTGCAACTGAGCGACTCCTGAAATCGCCGGTTTGGGTAGATTGCGCCATTCGGTCGTATGAATCGTTGCCATGGACCGCAGGTCCATCTCGAAGTCCCACATACCATGGTGGCGATAAGTCAAAAAGTCCTTACCCCACACATAAATCGGCGCGAGCAGTTCATGCGCATATTCAATCACCGATTCAGGCGGTTGCGGATCAGTACAAATCGCCGGCTTGCCATGGCGGAAAATATGCGCCTTTTCCCAGCCGATTTTTTCGCGTGTATCACCAAGATACGCCGAGTGATCAATACCGATGCTGCACAAGATGGCACAATCCGTATCAATCGCGTTCATCGCATCGAGACGACCGCCCAATCCAATTTCCAGAATCACAGCGTCAAGATGTGCCTTTTGGAAGATGCGCAGAATCGCCAGTCCCGTAAATTCAAAATACGTCAGCGGTTTATCGCCGCGGGCCTTCTCGACTTCCTTAAACGCCTCAATGAGCGTGTCATCGTCGACTTCATCGCCTGCAATCACGCAACGTTCGTTAAAACGCAGCAAATGCGGAGACGTATGCATACCCACGCGATACCCCGAGTAACGCAGGACAGATTCCAACAAAGCACAGGTGCTACCTTTACCGTTGGTGCCTGCCACGGTAAACACCGGGCAAGTAAACTCGATTCCCATGCGAGCAATCATGTCTTTCATGCGCTCGAGACCGAGATCCATGGGTTTTTCATGGATTTTGCCGATGTAGTCAAGCCACTCATTGAGACCGGCTTGCTGCCCGGGAGCAGTAAAAGTTGTTGTATTGGCCATTGAGTCGTACTCCATGCCTTTTTTTCTTGGCGGCGCTGATCACACCCGCCGCCCGTGGGTGTCTGCTTCGAATTCGTTTCTAGCGTCTGGCACACACGTCCAGACATTCAATCTCATTATGCCGCGGCTTGACGGCAGCGATGCGCTGCAGATAGCGATCGTTGTCCGCACGGCCGTCTTCATACGCCAATATATGCCAATCGGACGGGATCAGATGCAGCAACTCTCTGTCTTGCAGAAAATGCTGAGGATTCTTCGGCCCGAAATTGAGCATTGTCTGATGTCGCGTGAATGTCTCGTACAAGAAAAAACCGCCGGGTTTGACACAGGAGCATAACGCGTCAAATCGATCACGCCAGAGGTAGTTGATGCCGATGACTGCGTCAAAAGACTCGGGAGCGAAAAACCAATCCTCTTTTTCCAAATCTCGTTGGATATACCGCACCCCTACTAACGGTTCAGGTACAGGATTGATGTCGACCGCCGTCACATCACAACCAAGTCCGACCAAAAAACGCGTGTTGCGACCGTTACCGCTAGCTATCTCAAGAACGCGGGTACCTGTCTTAAGATATGGCGAAAAACGAATGAGCCATGCGCTTGGCAAATCAGCTTTGGTACTCAGGTCGGCAGCCATCGTTAAAGTCCTTTCGCAAAACGTCAGAAGATAGCGTTGACAAGCCAGCTGCCGAACATAAGAAACGGCCGCACAAAATAACTCACAAGCCCGGTCACAATCAAAATCAACAGGATACCCATACCCCAAGGTTCTGTCCTCTGATAGGCAACTGCTGTTTTAAGAGGCAGCAATCCCGAGACAATGCGGCCGCCATCCAGAGGAAGAATCGGTAACAAGTTAAACGCCATGAGCATCAAGTTCACGGAGATGCCGGCGTAGCAGAAATCGAACAAAAGCTGTGCGGCGGCTTGCGATGGCATCATGCCGATAAAAAGCTTCAGAGCAAGAGCCCAAAGTAAAGCTTGAACCAGATTGCAACCAGGACCGGCGAGGGCAACCCAAATCATGTCCGTCTTGGGATTGCGCAGCAAGCGGAAATTAACGGGAACAGGTTTAGCCCATCCGAACAGCAAACTTGATCCACCGCTAATCAGGCTGCCGAGCAATAAAACACCGGGCACCAAAAGCGTCCCAACCGGATCGATGTGCCGAATCGGGTTCATCGTGACGCGGCCGAGTACCCAGGCGGTACGGTCGCCGCAGAGCTTAGCGACGTAGCCGTGCGCGGCTTCGTGCAGCGTAATGGCCAAAATCGCGGGAATGGCCCAGAGAGCAATGGTGGAGACGGTGTCTAACATAATGGTTTTGATGCTACCACGCGAAATTGGAAAAACGATAACGAGAGGCGGCCTGCGGTGAACAATTGTCAATGCGTCAAGACGGTCGGCTTAGAACCCTTCTCTTCTGCCCTAGTTCGTTGATTTTCAGGAGTTTTTACTCCTTGAGAATCAATTTGCGAAATATTATGAACCGTTTTCCCAAATACAGTTGTTAACGAAAAAATAAAGATCCCCGCCATTTCTGACAGGGATCCTTGATTTGTCTATTTGTTTGTCGGAAGCGCCCGCTTTAAGCAAAGCGCTTCATTGACTCGCAATTAGAACACTGCGCAAGCAGCAAAGCCGAGTGCCACGGAGAACACGATGGCGAGCACGCCAGGCAGGAAGAAGGCGTGGTTGAACACCCACTTGCCGATACGGGTCGTACCCGTGTCGTCCATCTGCACGGCACCCAGAAGCGTCGGGTAGGTCGGCAAAACGAACAGCGCGGACACGGCGGCGAAGGAAGCAACCAGCATGTAGGAGTCGCCCGGGTTGCTGGCGGAAATACCGAGAGCAGCAACGACAGCAGGCGTAATGGCCTTAGCGGTAGCAGCCTGAGAGTACAGGAGCATAGCAGCAAAGAAGTACACCACAGCGAGCAGAGCCGGATACTGGGCAACGGTCGCGGCAGAGAATTCCTTGATTTCGGCAGAGTGACCGGACACGAACGTGTCGCCAAGCCAAGCAACGCCGAGCACGCAAACGATAGCCACCATACCGGACTTGAACACGGACGTGGAAGCAACGTTACCAACGTCAATCTTGCAAGCCATAGTGATACCGCAACCAACCAGAAGCATCAAGCTCATGATAGCAGCGTCACGGCCGACAACCACGTTCTTGATGATGCCAACAGCCGGCGAAATAGCGGAAGCATAGAGAACCACGCAGAGAACGCCGATCAGGAAGATACCGACGGAGAGCTTGGCACCGGGCTTGAGGTTGTAGGTGCGAGCACCTTCAGGAGCCTTCACGAGACCCTTAGCCAGACGATCCTTGTAGACAGGGTCGCTGTCGAGGTCGAGGTTCTGAATCATGGTCATCACGAAAGCGGTGAGCATGCAGCCGATGAAGGTCGTCACAATCCAGATACCCAGCAAGGCGGGATAAGACCAGCCGAACGGTTCCAGAACACCGGTCATGTAAATCACAGCAGCCGACACCGGAGAAGCCGTAATGGCGATCTGGGAAGAAACCACAGCGATAGACAGCGGGCAAACAGGACGAATCTTCTGTTCCTTAGCGACTTCAACGATAACCGGGATCATCGAGAAGGCGGTGTGGCCGGTACCGGCGAAAATCGTCAGCACATAGGTCACAACAGGAGCCAGATAGTTGATGTACTTGGGATTGGAACGAAGGATACGTTCAGCAATCTGGACGAGGTAATTAAGACCACCGGCGAGCTGCATTGCGGAAATAGCAGCGATCACGGAGGTGATGATCAAGATCACGTCCCAGGGAATGTTACCCGGCTTCATGCCGAGGCACAAACCCAAAACCAGCACACCGGCGCCGCCGGCGTAGCCGATACCGATGCCGCCAAGGCGAACACCGATGAAAATCGCACCGAGAAGTACGATTATCTGAAGAATAAGCATGATATCCATGACATCTCCAAAGGGTTGTTAACAACTTTGTTTTATTTATGCTACAGAGCAGCTCGCAACGAAAGTCACGGCCGCTCTGCAGTTTCAGATCTCTTGAGGCGGATTCCGGAGACCGCCCCAAGGATTCCCGTAGTTCCGATCAGGTTACTGAACGAACTTCGGTGCAATCAGGTTCTGCAGATTGAACGTGGCATCCCACTCTTCCTGAGTAAGAAGCTTGCGTTCTTCCACAACAACCTGGTGCAGAGACTTGCCCGTGTGATAGCACTCGTGTGCCATTTCAGAGCAAACCTTGTAGCCGAGATGCGGCTTCAAGAGGGTGACGATACCGCAAGAGTTCATAACCATCTGAGCGGTACGTTCGGCATTGGCGGTAATACCATCAATGCACTTCGTGCGCAGGGCGTTGCAAGCGTTGGTGAGCACGCGCATCTGCATGAACAGAGCAAACGTGATCACAGGTTCCATAACGTTGAGTTCGAGCTGGCCGGCGGAAGCGGCAAGCATCACCGTGGTGTCGAGGCCGATAGCCAGGAAGCTGGCCTGGTTCGTCACTTCGGGGATAACCGGGTTAACCTTACCCGGCATGATGGAGGAACCCGGCTGCAACTGCGGCAGGTTCAGTTCGGCGAGGCCGCAACGCGGACCAGAGGCGAGCAGACGGATGTCGTTGCAAACCTTGGTGAGCTTGACAGCGAGGCTCTTCATAGCGCTGGACAGAGCTACATAAGAACCGCAGTCACTCGTGCAAGCAATCAGGTCTTCGCTGTTCTTGAAGTCGATGCCAGTCAGCTCAGCAAGCTTGGCGGAAGCCTTTGCCGGATAATCCGGATGCGAGGTCACGCAGGTACCGATAGCGGTAGCACCGAGGTTGATCGTCTTCAGGTGTTCCTGAGCTTCGCGAATTACCTTGAGTTCGTCCTGAATGGTGAAGCCCCAGCCATGGAATTCCTGACCGAGAGTCATCGGAACAGCGTCCTGGAGGTGGGTACGGCCCATCTTGAGCACGCCCTTGAATTCTGCGGACTTCTTGAAGAATGCATTGACCAGATCTTCAACAGCCTTGAGCAGCACGTTGCTACGCAGCAGGAACATCAGGTGAAGAGCCGTCGGATAGGTGTCGTTCGTGGACTGACCAAAATTAGCGTGATCGTTCGGGGAAACACGCTTGGAGTCGCCCTTCACCGTACCGAGCTTTTCGCAAGCCAGGTTGCAGATCACTTCGTTGACGTTCATGTTCGTCGAAGTGCCAGCACCACCCTGCAGCCAATCGGTCACAAACTGATCCTGATACTTACCAGCGATCAATTCGTCGCAGGCCCACACGAGAGCGTCAGCAACATCAGCCGGGATCGTGCCGAGTTCCTTGTTGGTCAGAGCGGCAGCCTTCTTCACATACGCATAGGCGATCAGGAAGAACGGCTCCATGTTGTTCGACATTTCCGTGATGTGGAAGTTTTCCTTGCCACGCAGCGTCTGAACGCCATAGTAGCAATCGTCATGAATTTCGAGCTGACCAAGGAAGTCACTTTCAAAGCGAGACATTTAAATTTGCTCCTCAATTTATCGAGTTGTTCACGACCGGTCTGTCGTGAGTTCGACCGGACGCGAAATTTTTCAACCTTCTCTGTTCCATGCCCCTTGGGCAAGTGGTCTGAACAGCGAAGCGTTCGAAACAGATCCGTGGAACCCGCCATAAGACGCGCACCAATTTTCTGTGAGGTAGATAATACGCCTTAGTTTCGAAATGGGAACATGCTTTTGTCGGTTTTCGAAGCCCCTACCGTGAACGTTCTCACCTACAACATTTCACTTAGATAGCGTATAACTTTGAAAAATGCTTGATTTTGGGGCATTTTTTGCTATTTACCAACAGGATCCTCTTGTTTTTTTGCGAATGTGTAAAGGTGTTTTTGACTGTCTGATTTGCGTCAAAAAAGACTCACTTCGTCTTTTTTATTACTCCAATAGGGGTAACCAGTCCTCTCCTCTACCCTGCTTTTTTCTACAACTTTTGTCTCACTGCATACAACCTATTGCGTTTTTCCCGTCTTAGTACCACATTTTGAACCAACATTCAGTTTCGTTGTTTGGATTTGACTTTCCTCCTGAGTCAATAACTAATATCCTGTTTTGAAAGAAAATTTTTTGTCGATTTTCAAAAAAATTCGTTAGATAGCAACCAGTAGCCCGCTGTTTACCTCTTTTGTGGTAAGTCGCTGCTGGTATTTTTCGTTCAATATATAAACGCTATTCCCCTAACTAAGTGTAGGTGTCGGCAACTTGATCAATAGCTCGCATTAAGACTGCAACGGAGCAACAACCGGCTTTTTGATCACCATACAATACTGCCGGTTCCATTTTCTCTCTCTGGTGCACGCACTCCAAACGATGGCTTTTGTCAAGAGATCTCGGTATTAAACGGAGAAAAAAATTCCGCTCCTCGAACATACTCGAGCAGCGGAATTCGTTTCTCCGATCTCAAACCAAAGGAAATTGACCGGAGTATGGATCAAGAAGTCGATTAAGCGGCCTTAATCGGAATCTTTTTGCCGGTCTTCGGCGTCGGAAGAACCTTGTCGTAGTTCTTGATACCCTGTTCGGCCATCTTACGACGGATGAACGCGATCTGGGTCTTCAAGGGCAGATCCTTCGGGCAGAAGTCGTGGCATGCGAGCAACGACATGCAACCGAACACGCCGGAATCGTCACCGATGACATCATAGAAGTCACCGTCATTACGGGTGTCACGCGGATCGAGGCGGAAGCGAGCGATCTTGTTGATGGCAACGCCGCCGGCGAAGTCCGGGCGCAGGCGTACCGTACCGCAACCGGCGATACAGCAACCGCATTCCACGCAACGGTCGAGCAGATAGATGTCTTCAGCAAGCTGCGGATCCATCGGCTCTTCCTTCTTGCGAAGGTCGATTTCTTCAGACTTCATGTGAACCCACGTTTCCATGCGTTCAGACATGTTGCGCATCCACTTGCCGGTGTTGACGGACAAGTCACCGATCAATTCGAACGCCGGCAACGGAGCGAGCGTGAATTCGGTCGGAAGGTCGCGGGTCAGCGTACGGCAGGCCAAACCGGGCTTGCCGTTAATCAGCATCGCGCAGCTGCCGCAAATACCGGCACGGCACACGAAGTCGAACTGAAGAGTCGGATCCTGGTGATCGCGAAGTTCATTCAGAAGAATGAACAGCGTCATCGAATCAGCTTCTTCGCATTCAAACGTCTGCATGTGCGGCACGCTTGCGGGATCAGCCGGGTTGTAGCGCAGGATGCTGATCTTGAGCATGCGGTGCTGCTTCTTCACTTGAGTACTCATTTAAGTCAGCTCCTAGTAATTAAGCGAGGGGTTCATCGATGCGTTCGTTCTTACCCTGCAGGCGCTTCGGCAGCAGGTCGTGGAACGGCATGATCGCATCCTGAATAGCAAAGCGGTCTGCACCTTCAGCTTCCATCTTGGCACGGATGGCGTCGACTTCGGCCTGACGCTTCGGGGTTTCGGGGTTATCGATGTAGTTCTTAGCACCGTAACCACGCCAACCCGGCGGCAGTTCCATCTTGCTGATGTCGAGTTTTTCGTAGGAAAGCGTCGGCAGCGTGTCGTTTTCATTCTTCCACGTTGCGATCGTACGGCACAGCCATTCGGCGTCGTTACGAACCGGGAAGTCTTCACGGAAGTGAGCACCACGGCTTTCCTTACGAGCAGCAGCGCCGCAGGCGATAGCCAGAGCGACCTTGAGCATCTTACGGGTGCGGTAAGCGTAGACGAGTTCGGGGTTGTTGCCGGCCTTGTCCTTGACGGAGACCTTGTAGGTCTTCTTGAGGAGGTCTTCGAGTTCGGCAACGGCACTTTCCATATCTTCGCCGCGACGGAAGATGCCGATCTTGCTCGTCATCAGGTCCTGCATACGGGTACGGATGGCAACCATGTCTTCCGTGCCGGCATTCTTGATGAAGCCGTCGAGTTCGTTCTGAACCTTGGCGATCGAGTCGTAGATCACAGAGGTCGGGATGTCGATGCCGTTTTCAGGCTTGTCGCAGAAGTCGGCGATGAATTCACCGACGATCATGCCTGCAACCACGGTTTCGGCAACAGAGTTGCCGCCGAGGCGGTTGAAGCCGTGCATATCCCAGCAGGAAGCTTCACCGGCTGCGAAGAGGCCCTTCAACTGACGGGATTCGCCCGTGTAGTTGGTACGAACGCCGCCCATGGTGTAGTGCTGAGCCGGACGGACAGGGATCCATTCCTTCGTCGGGTCAACGCCGAGGAAGTAGTGGCAGATTTCATACACTTCACGCAGGTTGTGCTTGATGTGATGTTCGCCGAGCAGCGTGATGTCAAGCCAGATGTGTTCGCCGAAGCGACCCTTGACGCCTTTGCCTTGAGCAATACGTTCTTCCATACGGCGAGAAACCACGTCGCGGGAAGCCAGTTCCTTCTTTTCGGGTTCAACGTCGGGCATGAAGCGATGGCCATCGACGTCGCGCAGCAGACCGCCGTCACCGCGGCAACCTTCCGTCACCAGAATACCAGCCGGGAAGATGCCGGTCGGGTGGAACTGAACGGCTTCCATGTTGCCGAGGCCGGCAACGCCGCTTTCCAAGGCCAGAGCGTGACCGGTGCCTTCGCAAATCTGAGCGTTGGTCGTCACGCGGAAGAGCTTGCCGGCACCGCCCGTGGCGATAGCCGTAGCCTTGGCAACGTAAGCGTAGAGTTCGCCCGTGATCAGATCACGAACCACTGCACCGTAGCAACGCTTGCCGTCATGAATCAGAGAAAGAGCTTCAACACGTTCAATGACCGGCACCTTTTCGGCGATCACGCGGTCGGAAACGGCGTTAAGCATGGCGTGGCCAGTGCCGTCAGACACGAAGCAGGTACGCCACTTCTTGGTACCACCGAAGTCACGCTGACCGATCAGACCAGCAGCTTCCTTACGTTCGGTAATGGTGACCTTTTCACCATTGATAATCACCTGGCGATCGCCCGGGGTGATACGGCTCCAGGGCACACCCCATGCAGCCAGTTCACGCACAGCCTTCGGCGAGGTGTTCACGAACATGCGAACCACGTCCTGGTCAGCACCCCAGTCCGAGCCACGAACGGTATCGGCGAAGTGGATGTCTTCGTTGTCGCCAACACCCTTAATGACGTTAGCCAGGGATGCCTGCATGCCGCCCTGCGCCGCCTTGGAGTGCGAACGCTTCGGAGGCACCAGCGACAAAACGATGGAATCATGACCGCGGCGCTTGGCAGCTACTGCCATACGCAGACCGGCCAGACCGCCACCGATCACCAGTACGTCGGTGTAAACAATCTTCATTTCAAGGTCTCCTTGATCCGTTAAGAGGATCCGCTTGAACAAGAGCGCAACAAATTTCGTCGAGCTCTCAACAGCAGGGTCAATTAACTTACATCTTCCTCAGATTCTGCCAATGCGGCGTTTTTCCGCTCCGGCAGGCGCCCGATATGGTAAACCCGCAGGAATTCACATCGCCAGCGCAAAAAAGAATCTCACTGATAAAACCCAAAGCAAGCCAGACGCTTTTACACATCCGACTCGTTTTCAGTCGAAGTCTCAAGGCAGTCGTGCCGAAGCACGTCGCCTCGTCATGCTTCGGCACCGTGAGATTCAAGCTTTGCAATAAAACAAAGCAATGCCGCCGCATCAAACCGTTTCGGGTCAGTCTAAGTCGGGTTATATCCCAGACAAATTTTACAGAGATACAAAGAGTAACAGTCTCACGCACACGCGCGAGCACCCAAGACAGACTTCTATCGGTGCGCAGTCTAGTTTTTCTACCTCCTCCGAACTATCGGGAAAAACCCTAGGACAGTTGCCCTATACGATCTGTTTTTCGCTTTAGGAACAGTAGCTTACCGAAATCTTTGCAATTCTCAAAACATTTGCATTTAATCAAATGTCTACAAATTTTTGTCATAAAACCCTCATAAACTACCTATTAGTGGGTATTTAATGCTAAAAACGAGACAAATTTCCAATTGCATTTTTGGCATTCAAAGTTTCTTCTCTCACGCACGATTTGCCGATTGAAAGAATCTATCAGTCTAGGATTTTGGTAGGATGAGCCGAGCGGCTATTCCAATTGCCGCCTCTGTATTTTGGAGAAAAAACCATGAATACCGTAATCTCGACAACCAAAGCACCTGCCGCTGTCGGCCCCTACAATCAAGCAATCAAGGCCGGCAATACCGTCTACTGCTCCGGTCAAATCGGCCTGGATCCCGCCACAGGGACGATGGTCGAAGGTGTGATTGCACAGGCCAACCGTGCGTTTGACAATCTCGAAGCTGTTTTAACCCAAGCCGGTGCAAAAATGACCGACGTCGTCAAGTTCACGATCTTTCTAACCGACATCAATGACTTCGCCCAAGTCAACGAAGTCATGGCATCCCATGTTCCCACTCCCTACCCCGCCCGCAGTTGCATGCAGGTCGCCGCGCTTCCCAAGGGCGCACTCGTGGAAGTCGAGGCGATCGCCGTCATTTGATTGATTCCGAGCTGTATCAATACTCGGTAATCAACCTTTGAAGGCAATTAAACTCGAACCTTTTCGTTGTCAACCATGCCGCAGACGTCAAAAAAACCAACAAATTCAACTGCTAATTCGAAACCTGTGAAAAGAAAAGCAGAATCAATCTCTACTGCGGAGCGTGTCGCTCGCTTGGGCTTGGTCAACGATTGGGATTTTGTTCTTCATCTTCCGCTTCGCTATGAGGACGAGACTCGGATTACCCGAGTCTGCGACCTCAAAGCGGGCGACTGGGCTCAAATTCAAGCCACTGTCACTTCGAGTCGTACTCAAGGCGGTCGTTTCATGCAGCTCATCGCCACTGTTTCGGACGGAACCGGAACCATCGAAATCCGCTTTCTTCATTTTTACCCGAAAATGCGTGAGCGCTTTAGGAGCGGTACTGAACTGAGACTTGCCGGCCAGGTGCAACAGCAACCCGCTCAATTCGGCGGCGCATTGCAGATGCTGCACCCTAAAATCAAAGATCCGATCTCCGATACATCTGATCTGCCCTCAACTCTCACGCCCGTTTACCCGGCCGGAGAACATATCACGCAGACATGGTTGAGAAAACGCATCGACCGAGCCATGCTCGATGTCGATCTCACCGATATTGTCCCGTCAAGTTTCACCCAAGCTTTATCGTTGCCTTCGCTGCGAAATGCTCTTAAGAGTCTGCACCATCCGAATCCGGGTGCCAACTACGAAGCCTACAGCGAACGACGAACTCCCGAATGGCGGCGCCTGAAATTCGACGAATTACTCGCTCAACAAATCACTCTACGCTACGCAAGGGAAGTCAAAAACAAACTTCTGGCTCCTCGTCTTCTCGGATCGAACGGAACCTTGCGTAATGAATTCATCGCGCGTCTTCCCTTTGCTTTGACGGGTGCACAAAATCGAGTTCTCGACGAAATTTATGCCGACTTGGTCCGCAATACGCCTATGAATCGCCTCGTTCAGGGCGACGTCGGATGCGGCAAAACCATCGTAGCGGCACTCTCTGCGCTTCAAGCTGTGGACAGCGGTTATCAAGCGGCTCTCATGGCTCCCACCGAAATTCTTGCCGAACAGCACTTCCTGAAACTCAAGCCGTTGCTTGAACCACTCGGCGTACAAGTGATCCTACTCATCGGATCACTGAGAGCCAAAGAAAAAGCACTTCGCCAGGAAATGGTCGCCTCAGGTCAAGCTCAAGTCGTCATCGGCACGCATGCACTCATTCAGGAAACCGTAAAGTTTCACAAACTTGGGCTCTCGATCGTCGACGAACAACATCGTTTTGGCGTTGAGCAACGCTTAAAGCTCAGAAATGCTGTTCAAGAAGGCACACTTCCGCATTTGCTCATGCTCTCGGCAACGCCCATTCCGCGAACGCTAGCGATGAGCTATCTCGCCGATATTGATGTTTCCGTAATTGATGAATTGCCTCCGGGGCGCACCCCGATTGTCACTACGCTCATCAGTATGGATCGCACTGCCGAAGTCACGTCTGCTGTTCAACGAGCCGTATCAGCCGGCTCACAGATTTACTGGGTGTGCCCGCTGATCGAAGACAGTGAAAAGTCCGACCTCACCGCCGCAACCCTACGTCATGATGCTCTTCAAAAAGAGCTTCCAAACTGCCGCATCGCTCTGCTACACGGTGCCATGACACCTGAAGAGAAACAAAGTGTGATGAATGCGTTCTGTGCCGGTGAAACCGATATTCTGGTCGCTACGACCGTCATTGAAGTCGGTGTAGATGTCCCCAACGCCTCGGTAATGATCATTGAGCACGCCGAACGTTTCGGCTTGTCGCAGCTTCATCAGCTCAGAGGTCGCGTAGGTCGCGGCAATAAAAAGAGTTTCTGCCTGCTTCTTTACTCACCCAACCTGTCCGAAGTTGGCAAAGAGCGCCTGTCGGTCATTAGATCAAGTACCGACGGTTTTGAAATCGCCCGCGAGGATCTTCGCTTGCGCGGTCCCGGCGAATTCATGGGAGCCAAACAGTCAGGAGCGCCCTTGTTGCGATTTGCCGATCTGAACCATGACACCGAGCTGCTTGAAGCTGCACGACAAGCCTCTCAATCCTGGCTCAGCACCGACCCAAAATCAGCGTTGCTTCATGCTCGACGTTGGTTTGCCGAGTCGGGAAACTTTTTACAGGCCTGATCTAAAAAAAAACGCATACGGACTGAAAAGGAAATTTTCGATGACACTCACTGAACTTCGCTACATTCTGGCCGTGGCACGCGAACGACATTTCGGACGCGCCGCCGAATACTGTCACGTCTCTCAGCCTTCTTTATCGGTTGCCGTCAAAAAACTCGAAGACGAGCTGCAAGTAAAAATCTTCGAGCGCCGCAGCAACGATGTGACGCTCACGCCCACGGGAGCAGCCATTGTCGAGGAGGCCGAACAAATCCTCGCCCGATGCGACAAGCTGCGTGAATGCGCCGCTCAAGGTCGCGATCCCTTGACCGGCTCATTGAGATTGGGCGTCATCTACACCATAGCCCCGTACCTTGTCCCTCAGTTGGTGAGCAGCATTCATTCAATCGTGCCAATGATGCCGTTGATTCTGTCGGAAAATTACACGTCTGTTCTACTCGATCAACTCAAAAACGGCCAGATTGACTGCGCCATCATGGCTTTGCCCATTTCTCAACCCGGTCTCATGATGCAGCCCCTCTACGATGAGGACTTCGTCGCTGCGGTCCCCTCCGATCACCCCATCAGCCGCAACGAGCACCTCGTGCGCGAACAACTCAAAGAAGAACCGATGCTGTTGCTCGGCAGCGGCCATTGCTTCCGCGATCAAATTCTCGACTTCTGCTCGGATATTGCTCGCACGGACGGTTTTTCCAAACGTGCCGTCGAAGGAACCAGCCTGCAAACCATTGCCTACATGGTAAGTCAAGGTCTAGGACTTACAGTACTTCCAGCCAGTGCTGTCCCCTATTACAACTCCAACCCGATGATCAAGATTCTGGAATTTGAAAAGCCCAATGTCCCGCGTCGCCGCGTTGTCCTGGTCTGGCGCAAGTCCTTTCCTCGAGTTGCCGCCATTGAAGCCGTCACAAAAGCCGTCAGCGCACTGAAACTCAATGGAACACGCATTCTGACTTCTTTGCCGGCTGTTCCGGCCTAAGCCATCCGCAACCGTTTTGTGACGTGTACCGACTCGCGTATCATTGCGTCCGACACTATTCCTTTAAAGAAGCCGCCTTTTAGCAGGCGTCTTTGTTCCTATTTCGATGACGAAAAACAACAAAAATCAGAAAAACGGACCGGCGGCAAACGAAGTCAATCGCGTACCTGCCCTCTTCAGCCCCTTGATGAGCGTGCTTTTTACGTTGCTTTTCACGCCGATGTTCGGCGCTTTCCTTCAGGGCCTTAATTGGCGTGAGCTCGGCAACGACGAACTGGCCGCCCGGAACATGGGATGGGTAAAGTGGACCTTCATTACGTTTGCCGTTTATACGTTTTCCGAGCCTTTCATTCGCGATTCGTTCTTTGGACGCTATTTGATGATTGCGCTTTTTATCGGCTTTTGGGTGAGTTGGACTTTCTCGCTCGGCATCAAGCAAATCAAATACGTCAAGAATTTTGTTCCCGTTTACACGAAAAAGTTCATGGGCCGTGCGATCATGATCGGAGCTTTCGGTTGGGTTGCCTATACAGCGGTCGCACTTACGCTCGTTTTGATGCTGCACGTCACCGGGATCGATCCTTTACCTGCCGATGCCCCGATTCTTCAGCAAAACGCCCCGACTCAGGAACTCTCTTCCACCAAATAAGACAACACGATCGTCATGAAGCGCAACACGGATCTTCGGTTTGAACTGCCGCAGAACAAAGTGACGTCTCCTGTGGGCGTTCTTGCGCTTTTGCAGGGTCAGGTACAGACTACGGCAAGTTCTGTGCCAGACCAAAACACCGTGGAAATGTGGCAACGTGAGGCGGCCCAGGGTTCTCCAAACGCTCAGTATGAACTTGCCAAAATGCTCACCAGCGGCGAACCCGTTTCCGCCGACAACCGTGCCGCCGTCAAGTGGCTGAAAAAAGCCGCAGAAAAACAACACGCCGAAAGTCAGCATATGCTAGGGGTACTCATTGCCCGTGGGCAAGGCGTGCGCGCCGACCCGGCAAAAGCAGCTGCCCTCTTTCGTGCAGCTGCCATCATGGGTAATGCCAACGCTCAATATGATCTGGCAAGGGCACTTAACTGGGGCTTTGGTTGTGAAGAGAACCCTCGTGAAGCGCTTACGTGGTTCCGTTTAGCCGGTGCACAGGGAAATATTGCCGCTCAGTTTGCCGTCGGCGTCGCCTACGCACAAGGACGCGGCTGTGAACCCAACCTAACACAGGCAGCTTCCTGGTTGCGTAAGGCGGCTCTGAGTCATCATGCCGAAGCTGCATTTCGACTCGGTGAACTCTATCTTCGCCCCGACAATCCGTCCGCTGACAATACCGAAGCTTTCCGATGGGTTGCCGAAAGCGCCCGAGCCGGATATGTTCCCGCGCAATACACGCTTGCTCTCTTTTACTGGGCCGGTCGAGCCGTCAAACGTAACCCCAAACAAGCCCAAGCATGGGCAATGCGTGCAGCTTCCAAAAATTCCGCTGAGGCCTTGCTTTTGCTCTCCAAGTTGACCGAGACCGGCGAAGCGGGAACAGCCGATCCCGGCGCGGCTTACGCGATCGCTTATCGTGCAAAAGAGATCACATCAAATGAGTCTCTAAGAGAAGAAGCGCAACTGCGTTTGCGTGAACTTTCGCTCAAACTTTCAACAGACTGTATTCATAGCGCGCAAAAGCTCTGCGAGGACCATCCGGACACCTCGACCTTGCTTCATTTACTCTTAGATTCTCAGTCTGATGTTAACCACCTTTAGTGGTTTAAACCTACCTCTTAATGGTTAACAACTAAACCTGAACTCCATAAAAAAATCGCTGCAGCATTGCCGAGAGACTCGACCATGTCTGCAGCGCAGATACCACTTAAGGAGATGCCAGAGACTAAAACGGCTCTGGCCGCTCTCGCTCTGTACTGCGCATTAGAACATTTTTTCCGTCAATACACAATCGTTTTCTGACTGTCGAGTTTTGCTGTTTGCAAAGAGTTGTTTACAGCAGAGGATTTCTCGGTATACCACATTGGAGGTACTTAAACTGAGATTCCCACGAATTTCGGGCCATTCTCTTCATCCACGTACTTCTTCATCCTAACTTCTCCTTTCAGGTGATTTACAAACTGATACGTTTACGGTTCGAGTTTGTCTCCCTTAACGGTTGCGACAAAGATTTGCGTTGAGCAAACAAAAAGAACGAAAGGCAGACCGTTCAGGCGCGTCAAATTCGCGAAAAAATCTTGAGTTAACTCAAAGAATCATTACGTGTTTTGCCGCATTTAGTCCGAAGAACTACTGCATTCCTTGACTGTCGGGGCTATCATTGGGGCGTTGTTTCACCGTGTTCCTTTTGGGCTGTGCTTTGAACACCGCCGATGAGGGTACAACTTCTAAAATGCGGCAGATCGGAGATTCGATTTTGTTGCCGCTCGACGCTTTTTTTCGGTGAAGCGGCACTTTGCACAAACACATACGGAGATAGCCTATGAATCGCATGGATCTTGTCGAAAAGATTGCCGAAAAGAATGCCATTTCCAAGGCAGAAGCCAACCGCATTCTCGGTACGGTGATCGAAGAAGTTATGGCTGCTGTTAAGAGCGGCGAGTCCCTTACGCTCGTTGGCTTCGGCACGTTCAAGCTTCAGGATCGTCCGGAACGCACCGGTCGCAACCCCGCTACGGGCGACGCCATCACCATCCCGGCTGCCAAGGTCCCGAAGTTCGTTCCGAGCTCCGCCTTTAAGGCTGCTGTGAACTGCTGCTGCAAGAAGTAATTCTTCTCGGTCGCTTCCTATGACAAACCCGCGCTCGATGCCTTCGAGAGCGGGTTTGTTTTGTTCAATGCCTCTCGAGAGGCCGCGTAAAATTTCACCAGCTTCGATTCGCCTTCGCAAAAGGCACTCATGCTTGTTTGCCTCATAAGCCATGTCCGTTCGTCAGAATCTCATCTCCGCTTGCCTGCTAATCCTCTCCGCGAGCCTTACGACGCCCGTCTATGCTCGTTCCGTCACAGACCATCTCAACCGAACCGTTGAGGTACCCGATCACATCGAGCGCGTCGCCGTAGCCGACATTTTTCCGTACGCTTCTGCCGCTTGTGTATATCTGGGAAGCTGCCGCAAGATCGTTGCCATGCATCCGAGCAGCATGAATGCGGCAAGGAGCGGCCTGCTCCATGAGCTCTACCCCGAGGTTGCCGACATCAACACATCCGTCATGCAAGGTGCTGAAGTCAATCTTGAAGCTCTGATGGGATTAAGACCCGACGTAGTCTTCGTCAACGCCGGCAACAAGCGCTTGATTGAACGCCTGGAAGCAGCCGGATTACCTGCTCTGGCTGTAAGTACCGGAAAATGGGATTATGACGTTCTAAAAACTTACGAAAACTGGATTTCACTTCTGGACAAAACCTTTCCCGGAGAAGGCAACGCCGCCACCGCACTTAAATACGCTCAGCGTATCGAAAAACTTGTCTCGGAGCGCACCTCCGACCTCGCACCGGAAAAACGCCGCAAAGTCCTCTTTCTTGTGCAATACGACAGCAAGCGCATTGTCACAAGCGGCAGTCGCTTTTTCGGGCAGTACTGGTCAACAGCCGCAGGCGCGCTTAACGTCGCACACGAAGTAACGCTGGAAAAAGGCAATGCTGTCATTGACTTCGAGCGCATTCTCGCCTGGAATCCGGATGCGGTCTTTCTCACCAATTTCACCAAAGCGCAACCCGCCGATATATACGAGAACAAATTCCATAACTGGGAAAGCGTTGAAGCCGTCAAGCGCCGCAATGTCTACAAAATGCCCCTCGGTTTGTACCGAAGCTATACCCCATCAGCAGATTCTCCAATGACGTTGTTGTGGCTTGCCGCAACGCTCTACCCCGAGCGTTTTACCGATATCAAACTTGAGGACGAAGTTCGAACGTTTTATCACGATTGTTACGGTATTGAACTGACGCTGGAACGCGCCCGCGCCCTCTTTCCTACAGCCCGCAAATGAACTTTAATAAAAGCCGAGCCGTTTTATTGTGCGGCTGTGTGATTTTAATTGCTAGTTGTCTGATTTCATTGGGAATTGGCGCGCTTTCCCTGCCCATTGAACAAGTCGTATATGCACTTTTAACTCCGGTATGCACTAATCTTGACATTTCAGCTCAAACGCAGTCCGTTGTCTTAAATGTGCGTCTGCCCCGTATTCTTACCGCAATTGTTTGCGGTGCTGGATTGGCTGCCTCCGGCGCCGCTTTTCAAGCCCTTTTTTCCAATCCGCTAGCAACTGCCGATACGCTCGGCGTCTCCACAGGAGCAGCGTTCGGCGCCGTGCTCGGCATTCTTTTCGGTTTCGACGCTTTCGGCGTACAAACGCTATCACTCATTGTCGGCTTAGCTGCGGTGTTCGGCGTTTGGCAACTCTCACTCATACACGGCAAAAGCTCGATCCTGATGCTCATTCTCTCGGGTCTCGTCGTAGCGGCCCTTTTCAGTTCCCTCATCAGTCTCGTAAAGTTCGCGGCAGACCCGCAGGATGAACTGCCTGCCGTCACGTTTTGGCTAATGGGTTCTTTGACGGGGGCTGACTGGAAGTCTTTAAAACTCGGCCTCCCGTTTGTTGTCATCGGCTCGCTTGTGATCTGGGCCCTGCGTTGGAAACTTAACGCGCTTTCTCTTTCCGAAGACGAAGCGAAAAGTCTCGGCCTGCCAGTTTCGCGTTTGCGGTTGATCATTGTGACTGCCGCCACTGCCGTAACAGCTGCAAGCGTCAGTATGTGCGGTTTGATCGGTTGGATTGGTCTGTTGATTCCGCATTTTGTACGTCTCGCCTGCGGAAGCGACAACCGAACGGTGGTGCCGGCAAGCTTCCTTTTCGGCGCAGTTTTTCTGCTGGTTTGCGACACTATCGCACGGTGCATCGCACAAATGGAAATTCCCGTTTCCGTGCTCACCAGTCTCGTCGGCGCACCAATCTTTTTGATCTTGCTTCGACGCAAAAGCACTTTTCTTTGATGGGAGGCAAATGTGTTACTTTCCGTTGAACAAGCGGCGTTTCACTACCCCAATCGCTCTCTGCTTTTTCAGAATTTGTCATTTGAGTTGAGAACACCCTGCGTCATGAGCGTGCTCGGAGCAAACGGTGCCGGCAAAACAACACTTTTAAAATGCATTCTCGGCTTTGAAAAGTGGTCTGCCGGTCGCCTCCTGTTGGATAACGTTGACGTATCTCACCTGCCATCTCCCCGGTTTTGGCAACGCATTGCCTATGTTCCACAGGCGAAAAGTGCCCCATTTTCCTATACCGTGGAAGAAACGGTGTTGCTCGGCAGAAGCTCTCGCGTTGCTCTTTTCGGAAAACCTTCGGCACACGATCTTGAAGTCGCGCATAGGGCAATTGATTTCATCGGTATTAAGGACTTGATGCACCGCAGTTGTGCGCAGCTGTCCGGCGGTCAGTACCAAATGGTCCTGATAGCCCGTGCCCTTGCCGCCGAACCAGAACTTCTAGTAATGGACGAACCCGAGAGCAACCTTGACTTCAAAAACCAGCTCAAAGTACTCTCCTGCATCCGTCAACTGCGTGAGCGCGGTGTCGGCTGCCTTATCAACACCCACTACCCGGCACATGCCCTTGAAATCAGCGATCAGGCGCTCTTGATGCTTCCTGAGCATCAGTTCCTCTTAGGCAAAACCGAAGATGTAGTCACACCCGAGACCCTCACCCGTGCCTTCGGCGTTGAAGTCACGGTTTTTAAAACACAACTGCCCGACGGCCGGATCGTCAGTAACGTCGCCGCTGTGTCAGCATAGTCTGAGGAGTTATCGCCTTCAAAAAATTAAGGCGCTAACGGAGAAGAAAGAAGTTCGGTGGAACCAGTTGAAGCCGGTTGATGCGAAGGAACGGTCAACGTGGCAGAAGGTTCGGCTACCTTGGTTTCTGCGGGAGCCGACTGACGAAGCAAACGCACGTCCGGACCAGAAGACTTGCGAGCGCGCCGACAATCTGTCGGATCGTTGCAGTTGTAGGGAACGCCGGCACGCATTTCGACATGCACCTCAATCACCTGACGGCGAAGCAGTTCGCGCTCAGCAGGTGTCATCTTGCGGGCTTTGAGATTCTTAGCCTTCTCGGGCGGCAACTGATCAATCACAAAGCGCCGCTTAAGATTCTTGCGCTCCACCGGCGTCATATTTTTACGCATAACACGCCGTTCGTCCTGCGTCATGTGTCGCCACCGCAATAGGCGCTGCTCGTGCGTAAGAAGCGGCCAAAGCTGGGCTCGCTGTTCGGGCGTCATCTGCTCCCACATCAGCACCTTGGGCTGTTCGTCTTGGTTGGGACCGAAGACAAAGAACTGCACCGAGGAGTCTTGAGCGACAGCAGCGCCGCAACAACCACAAGCACAGGCAGAAATTAAAAATTGACGCAAGTTGAGGATCATCAGAGAACAAAATTGCCCAATCTTTGAGACTCTCGAAGCTTAACCTGTTTTTCACGAGCTGCGTACGTGAGGATTTAACCCATTTGGCAACAGCCCTTCTAAATTTGTAACAAGGGTTGTTGGATTCACCCGAGCCAATTTGTAACAGGCACAATGTGCAAAACGTATCGCGGCCGCTAATCCTGCTGTTTCGATAAGCACTGACCTATCTGCAAAACGGGCCGCACCGGGAACAAGAACTCATTGGAAAGGACATCACATGGCTGAACAAGAACGCACGCCGAAGGTATTGATTGTTGACGACGACCCCCGTCTGCGCGACCTCTTGCGCCGCTATCTCGGCGATAACGGCTTTAGCGTTTCGGTGGCCGACGGCGCTCCCGCGATGAATCGCATTTGGATGCGCGAACGCTTTGATGCGCTCATCCTTGATCTGATGCTGCCGGGCGAAGACGGCCTGCAAATTCTGCGTCGCCTGCGCGCCAGCAAAGACATGACGCCGGTGCTGATGCTCACAGCCCGCGGCGAGGATGTCGACCGCATCGTCGGACTGGAACTTGGTGCCGATGACTACATCGCCAAGCCTTTCAATCCACGTGAACTGCTTGCACGCATCCACGCCGTACTTCGCCGTCGACCGCGCGCCGACGAACCCGGAGCGCCTTCCCTTGAAAAAGAAGTGGTGGTGTTCGGCGACTTTGAACTCGACCTCGGCCGACGCGAACTGCGCAAAAATGGCGAACCTGTGTCGCTCACGACGGGTGAGTTTGCAGTTTTGAAAGCCTTTGCACGGCATCCGCGCGTGCCGCTTTCTCGCGACAAACTCATGGAAATGGCCCGCGGCCGCGAGTACGAAGCGTTCGATCGCTCGCTTGACGTCCAGGTAAGCCGCCTGCGCAAACTCATCGAACCCGATCCCAGCAAGCCTCGCTATTTGCAGACGGTTTGGGGTCTGGGCTACGTCTTTATTCCGGACGATCCTCAGGACGCCAACAAGGCTTGATTTTCGTTGTCGCCTGATCCGAAGCTGTCTCAGGAACGATCTTGAGACAGCTTTTTTTGCACTTTGCCGCGGCTACAATGTGCAAACCTTTATCGTTCTTCGATCGTTGATCCCTATCCGATCTACTGTTTTTCCGGTCCCGTTACAATGGCCAACCCCCAGAACACCCGCGCTCCCAATCTTTTTTGGCGCACATTCATTCTCATGATGCTGCTCATCGTCTTTTGCGTGATGGGCTGGCTTCAAAGTTTTCGTGTTTTAAACGAAACACCCTATGCGATCGGTGCCGCACGCCAAATCGTTACGATGGCCAACCTCACGCGCTACGCCCTGATCAGCGCCGATCCCTTCTATCGTCCCGATTTGCTGATGGTCCTTGCCAGTCGAGAAGGTCTGCGCATTCTTCCCAAAGAAAGTTCCGACGTCGCCATGCCGTTGTCCTCGGATGTAGGCTCGCCCTGGTCTGTCGCCGATATTGAAAACTACGTGCATACGCACCTGAGTCCTGACACCGTGATTGCCAGCGCAGTTAACGGAGAGCACGGCCTTTGGGTTTCGATTTCAATCGACGGCGACGAGTACTGGTTGATGAGTAATCTCACGCTGATCAATCCAAGTTACGGCACAACATGGATATGGTGGGCCCTCGCCTCTCTTGTCGCGTCTATTCTCGGCGCCACCGCACTCACGCGTCGCGTTATCGATCCGCTCAATAAACTATCGGCTGCCGCTCGCGCTTTCGGCCGCGGCACCATGCCGCAAAATCTCCCCGAAGAAAGCGGCCCGATTGAATTGCGCGAAGTGAATTCGAGCTTCAACCGTATGGTGCAAGATATCACACGCGTTGAAAACGACCGAGAAATGTTGCTTGCCGGTGTGTCGCACGACCTGCGTACGCCCATCACACGTCTGCGTCTCGAAACCGAAATGGCTAATCTGCCCGAGGATACCCGCAACAATATGATCAGCGATCTCGAGCAGATGGAAACAATCGTCAACCAATTCATGGCCTATGCACGCCGCAGCACACAACCCATGGAAAAAATCAATCTGTCCGAGACAGTCAGACGCGCCATTTCAACGGCTCGTCTGGAAATTGATCCGGCAGTAAAGCTCAAAACAGACATCGAAGACGACATACTTATTCACGCCAACCCGATCGAATTCTCTCGTGTCGTACACAACCTCTTCACCAACGCCCTTCGCTACGGCAAGAGTGAAGACGATCTTCTGCATCTTTCGGTGGAGGTCTACCGTGAAAAGACCGGAGCCGTCTTGTCGGTGAGCGACGAAGGCCCCGGTCTTGACATGAGTCAGGCCGATCGTTTGATGCGCCCGTTCGAACGTGGCGACAGCGCCCGCGGTGGCGTTACAGGTACCGGCTTGGGTCTGGCCATTGTTGATCGCATCGTTCGCCGCAGCGACGGCACAGTCACGCTGGAAAACAACAAACCGCACGGACTTCGCGTCAAGATCCGCCTGCCTTTGGCCGATCAAAAAGCCAAAACAGCGAAATCCGTTTGATTTTTGCATCAAGCCGATCTGATCTCTTCGGAGGATTGACTCATATTAAAAATGCGAGTCAATCCTCTTTTTATATAAAATCTGCGATAACTCTATTAATTTTGCGATCAGAATCGCCACATCTACAAAATCGGCGTTTCAACGTCCTTCGGACAGGTTTCTCATGTATTGCGGGTACAGTTACCTCAGAGACACATTTCGAACAACCGCTCTTTCGCTCAGCAACGAAGCCGTTGTCAATTCCGGCGTCAACAAGCTCGTGCGCGCCGATTCGCATCTTTTCGTGCCGCCACGCATGGCGCCCGACAAAAACGATTTGATGGCTCACCTTGTCTTTGCGCTCAAGCACGAAGGCATCAACCTCGAGATTCTTTCTCAGGTGCTGCCGAAGCTGGATTCCGCACTTTTGCAACAGTCTCTAGACAATAAACCGAGCAGCGCCATCTATCGAAAAATTGGTTGGCTCTGGGAAGAGTTCACGCAGAAACAGCTTGATTACGAACGTCCGTCCGGCAATTACGTCGATTTTTTTGACGACAGCCTCTACTTCACCGGTCCCAAGCGTCAAATTCCACGTTGGCGCCTCATTTTCAACGGTCTTGGGAACCTCACCTATTGCCCGATCGTACGTAAAACGGAAAAACTCACCGACAAAAACACCGAATCTGTGTTCGCCGAACTCAATCGGCACCTCTCATCAATACCGTCCCAATTGCTGCAGCGCGCCGCAGACTGGGCTTACCTAAGTGAAACGCGCAGTTCCTTCGAGATCGAAAAAGAGGCGCCCAACGGCAGCAAAGCTGAGCGTTTCGTCGCTCTCCTAAAGAACGCAGGTGCCTTTGATCGTTTAGACGAAGACTCTCTTTGCGAGATTCAGAATCGGATCGTTTCGACCGTTTATAGTCAGGCCGTCAGTTACCGTACCGAGCAAAACTGGCTTGCCAACACAACGGGGGCAGGGTTTCGACGCATCACCTACGTTCCGCCGCCGCCTGAAACACTTGATGACTTGATGTCGGGACTTCTTAGAATGATCGCCGAAGCACCGGGCGATACCAATCCACTGGTTGCTGCCGGGACAGCTTCGTTCGGTTTTGTCTATCTTCATCCGTTCATGGACGGCAACGGCCGTCTGAGTCGTTTTCTGGTGCATCAGCAATTGATTCGCAGCGGCGTATTACCTAACGGTCACATTCTTCCCATATCCGCCGCCATGTTGCAACACGAACGCGACTATTTACAGGCCTTAGAGACCTTCTCGGCACCTTGCCGAGAACTCTGGGAAACAGTGCAGATTGATGACGGCCAGTACGACTTTCAATTCCACGGTACCGCCGATGTCTACCGTTACTGGGATGCTACAAGGCAATGCGAGTTTCTTTACGAAATGGTTAAGGAAGCCGTCAGCACCTATCTGCCGGAGGAAATTCGTTTTCTGGAAACTTACGACAGGATTTACCATGTTCTGAACGACTCGTTTGACGTCGTGCAAAAAGATCTGGACGTGTTGGTTGCTGCGGCAATTCAGGCCGGACGCGTTTCGCTGAATCTTAGGAAAAAGTACAGATACAAAGTGCCGGAAGCTCTATTTGACACACTCGAATCTTTGCTCGAAAAACAAAATGCTTAACAAGAGGATCAAAAGTCAATCCGTAAATACTGCATGTCTTTGAGACAGATGCCGTCTTCGATAATCGGATGGTCGTAATTGGCTTCAAAGAAGCCGTCTACAATATGCGACTTCGCAAAGCCGCATTTTTCGTAAAAGGACACGACTTGGGTATTGCGCCCAGTGCCGACGAAAAGTGTCTTTGCACCCGCCTGACGACAGAGATCAACAACGAAGAAGACCATTCGGCGACCGAAACCACAGCGCTGATGTTCCGGAGCCACGGCAAGGTTCTTTATCTCGAAAAGTCCGTCTCCTTCGTTCGTGAGCACACACACCGCACGAAGATCTGAGGCCGCATTGTTATGTTCGTACAGCGCAAACAACCGCCCACGGTGGATGTAGCGTTTGATCATTGCTTCTGACTCATCCCCCAATAGGAGCAATGGCAGAAACTTGGCCTTGTCTTCTTCGGAAATTTCAGAAATCCGGATGAAAGCGTGCCTGCCTATTGCAGTCTTTTCTTGCGCTTGCTTTACTTTCTCTTCGTGCATTTACAGTACCGAGTGACACTACAAACGGTTTGCAACATCCCGACAGAGCACAACGTCATGATTACGTACGCTGTGGTTTTGCGAGCTTGTCCCGACCTTCTTTAAGTCTAACGTGGCAACGAGCGTCTCTCTGGAAAATATTGGTGAGCTTTCGACAACTTGCAAAATCCGAGAGCCTCCCGATTGTCGAGTTTTTGCCAATCGTCTCGCAGCACCAGCCGTATATCCTTGAGCAAGCGATCTAAACAGCAACCACTTATACACGTGTGTACTATTGGGCGCACGCTTGAAAAGCGTCAAGACGACCTGCATCTTGACGCTTGACTTTCAGTGACACTTAACCGGCTGTGTTGCAGGCCGGCAACGACCCGTCTTCTCTCTCTCCGCTCAACACATAACGTCGACCCGCATAGTGCGCATGCTCAATCGTCATACTAAGCTCGCCTTGCGACAGCCGCAGAGTAAAGACGCCGTAGGACTCGTCGACGTCATCCTTGAGTGCTTCGTCAAGAAGTCGTGCGGGCGAATGGTCGGCCTCCGCTCCCATCAGTGTCAGCATGGTCTTGGCCAAATCATCGTGACCGGCGGGTGCTTTGTGGCGACGTGCAGTCGGAGTGAATGCCAAACCGGCGCATGTCAGATGCGCATGCAGTTCTGCCGGGGTAAGTCCACCGTGGTTGCCCGATCCCAGGCCATAGTGTCCTCCACTTAATATGCGGCCCGTGCTGTTGTCACCGCGTCCCACGATGCGCAGATCGGGGCCTCGCTCGTTTTCACTGAAAACAAGCGCTTCGGAAAGGGTGCCCGGCACGCGTCCGGCAACAGCGTCTCGGTACTGTTCGTTGGGTTGTGAGAACACCAACCCAACACCGGGATCGGACGTGAGAATCTGAGCGATCTGCGTGAGATTTTCCACATTTGCGTCCTTAACCCAGAGGCCTGCAGCGTAGTCCCCTACCAAAACCATTTCAGCTTGGTTCGCATCGGCCCCTTCCAGAATTTCTTGGTCGGTGACGACCGTTCGGCCGGCTTTCCGAAGAATTGACGCAAAGTCGACGTGCCCTGCAATTTCACCGTGACCGTGATCCGACATCGTCACAAGTTGCACATTTTGATTGTGCCCTTCTTTGATCCACCAGTCGTAAATGCGGCCGAACAGCTTGTCGGCATGCGTGCGCGCACGCTCCGTAAGTTCTCTTTTCAGACCGATCTCGTGACTTGAATGGTCAGGCTCTCCGATCCAAAACACCGTCATGTCGGCAAGCGACTGCGCGCCTTTGTTCAGTTCGTCTCGGAAAAGAATCTCGAGCATTTCCGACTGTGCGGCAAAGTCCGGAAAAGTTAGCGGCATCTTGGCCGGACTGGACACAAGCAATCGGTTGCGTTCCTCAACAGGAATGGCCTGTTCCAGAGCATGAATGCAAGCGTTCAAGTGCCCCGGATAACGATCGGCGTGCATATTCTGGAGACGGGTGCTGCCGGCTGAATTAGCGCACAGCACTCGCATGGTCTTACCCTTTTGAGCGAGCAGCTCAGCCATATCAGGCACAGCGTAGAGCCCCTCGGGACGCGCTTTGTCCTGCGCCGTCACACTGTCAGTATCCCAGCCACAGAAAAGCTGCGCTTTGCCCTTAAGATCAGGGCAGAAGAAACTGTTGGCAATCAGTCCATGAGCGTTGGGGCGAAATCCTGAAAAAATCACCGGATGATTGACGTAAGTCTCGGTAGGAAAGCTTGCGAGATAATTCTCCCAAGTATGGTTTTCGTCTCGAAAGCGGGCCAAGTTGGGCATCACATCGGGCGTAATGTCGCACGGACGAAGGCCGTCAAACCCCACCAAAAGAAACTTGCAGGGAGAGATATTTTTATCTGTCATTTGCATCAATCGATATCACATTGATCATCAACGGGACTGCGGTTCAAGCTTTTGCTGTACCCAGTCACCCAACACGGACATGGAAAGCGTCGAAATCACAATCGCCACGCCGGGCACCACGGCAATCCACCAAGCGGTGGTGAGATAGTCTCGACCGAATCCGAGCATGGTACCCAGGGAACTCATAGGAGGCTGAACGCCTACACCCAGAAAGGACAGACTCGTTTCGAGCAGAATCATGCCGGGGAAGTTAAGCGTCATGTTCACAACAAGGGCACTGGCGATATTCGGCAAAATGTGCTTCAAGAGAATACGGCGCGTGGGCAGTCCCAAACCTTCCAAGGCTCCGGCGTAGCCTTCCGTATAGGCCGAACGAGCCAGGTTGCGTGAAAGCTTTGCATAACGATCCCAGCCGTAAAAAGCCATGATCACAATGATCACTTTGACGTCTGTACCCAGGAAGGCAAGGATTGTCAGAGCCAAGATAATGAACGGAAGCGAAGCCGTAAAATCAACGCCGACATTGACAAGATCGTCGACTACACCTCCAAAACGGGCGGCCAGAAAGCCCAGAGCTGTGCCAAGAATCGCTCCGATCAGCGTGCCGCAGACGGCAAGCACGAAAGACAGACGTAAGGAGTAGAGAAGACGCGTCAGAATGTCGCGTCCGAGTTCGTCTGTACCCAAAATGTGAGCGGAAGACGTAAAGGGCGCCACCAGACGCGCCATCAAATCCATGTCCTCGAGACCGTAGGGCGCAATCCATGGAGCAAGCAGTCCGCCGGTAAAGAGAATCGCCAAAATGAGCGCTGCGGTTGCCGCCAACGGGGACGGACGGTTGGCCGCCCACGCCGATATCGTTGTTGTAGCTGTTGCGGTAGTCATAGCATTCGTACGTGTTGTTTAGTTGCCTTTTCTCAGTCGCGGATTAAAAACGAGCGCGAGAAGATCCATCAGAAGATTGGCAGCGATGAGCGAAGCTCCGGTAGCAAGAACAATCATCTGCACAACCGGAATGTCACGGTTGGCGACGGACTGCACCAAAAGCTTGCCCACGCCCGGCCACGAGAACACCGTTTCGGTGATCACGGCGCCCGCCACGAGCGTACCCAGGAAAAAACCCAAAATGGTCAGAATCGAGAGCATGGCGTTGGGCAGCGCATGCAGCCAAATGATGCGGGTGCGGGGCAGACCGCGCATCATGGCGGCTTTCACACTCGGCAGACGCATCGATTCAATCATTGCGCTACGGGCGTAACGCGAGAAAATCGCCGCTTCGGTAGTTGCCATCGTGATGATCGGCATGATGTAGTGAGCTGCAGTTGCGTTGCCGTATGAGGGTAGCCAACCGAGCCAGATCGAAAAAACAAGCAGAAGCAAAATGCCCATGAAGAAGTTCGGAACGGCGTAGCCCATGACAGAAGCCACCATCATGGCTCGATCTGCCGTCGTATTGCGACGCAGGGCGGCAAAGACTCCGGCCGGAATGCCGATCAGAAGCGTGACAATGGCCGTCGGAATCATCAGGTCAAGCGTGGGCCCCAGCGCCTGCAAAAAGACATCCTTCACCGGAAGGCCGGTAGCGTAGCTCTTGCCCATGTCAAGACTTAGGGCGTTTAGAAGATAGATTCCGAACTGTTCCCACAGAGGCTTATCCAAACCCCATTGATGACGAAAGGCCGCAATGGCTTCCGCCGAAGCATCGCTGCCGAGCATCAGACGAGCGGGATCACCCGTCAGATGCAGGACAAAAAACACGCAAGCAGTCAGCAAAAGCAACGTCAGAACGGCACGTCCCAAGATTCGAAAAACGAGTGCAGCCATTTATGCGGCCTCCTCTATGCTCTCGCCGGGACACTGCGCTTTGTCGGCATCCCGAGCTATGGAAGAAAGATACAGATCATCAATGTGCATGGCCTTTTCGGCTTCAAAGCACGCCGCACAACGTCCCGGAAGCACTTCTTGCAGCGGCGGAACTTCAGACTGACAGCGCGCACCGGCCAATGGGCAACGATTGGCAAACACGCAGCCTTTCGGGCGATTCATGGGACTTGGCATGGCGCCCTTCGGATAGAAATTAACAACCTGACCGTTGGCACCCGGCGTGCAGGCTGTCAGCAGTCTTGTATACGGATGCACCGGACGGCGGAAAACTTCTTCAACACTGCCCGTTTCTACAATGCGGCCGAGATACATCACCATCACACGATCGCAGATGTAACGCACGACGTTTAAGTTGTGCGAGACAAAGAGCATCGACATATCGGTGGCTCGTCGGAGATTGTTGAGAAGCTCGAGCACCTGTGCTTGAATTGAAACGTCAAGCGAGGCGACCGGTTCGTCGCAGACCAAAAGCTTGGGTTCAAGGGCAATGGCTCGTGCAATGGCCGCTCTCTGAAGTTGTCCGCCCGACATAACACCAGGCCGCTTGACGGCATGGTGTTCGGGCAGCCCCGAAGCCTTGAGAAAACGCAGCGCTACCGTTTGGGCTTCGGCCTGAGTCATGCCTTTGTGAATCATCAGGGGCTCGGCAACTTGCTCGACGATGCTCAGACGTTCGTCAAAACAGGAAAACGGATCCTGATAGATCATCTGTGCCAACGGACGCTGAGCACGCCACTGACGCGTTCTCGGTTCTGGGTAGAGTTCACCATCAAAAGTTACACGTCCCGAAGTCGGACGCATCAGTCCCAGAAGAAGGCGCGCCAGCGAGGACTTGCCACAGCCCGACTCGCCCACGAGACCGAGCACTTCGCCGCGATTGATCGTAAGTTCAATATCCTCGAGCACGTTCCACGGCGTCTTGCGACCGAAAAAGCCTTTTCGAGTGTAATAGCAGTGCTTGGCGATCGAGGCCTCAACAAGAGGCGAATCGTCCTCGTGATCGACTTCGTCGGTAGCTTTCTCCACCGGAAGCTCACCTTGAGCCTCTTGATTTTCTTCGACAACCTGAACGATTTTCTGCACTTTGTCGAGATTCTTCACCACGGCCTGATCGCGCTTTTGTTCCTGTGCCTTGAAAGCTTCGTCAAGTTGGGCAGCGTGGCATTGTGCTTCCATGCAGCGCGACTGCCAGCCCTCTTCAACGGGCTGCATCGCGGGAAGCGTCATGCGACATTGCACACGCGTCAATGGGCATCGACCGGCAAATGGGCAGCCGTGACCGAGCTTGTCGGGCGGCGGAATTTCTCCCTTGATCGGCTGCAGCGTACCCTTTTCGCTTTCCATGTCCGGCATGGCGTCGAGCAGACCTTCTGTGTATGGGTGCGCAGGATTGGGTAGCACACGGGGTACGGGACCGGTTTCGAGGATATAGCCCGCATACATGACGCTCACACGATCGGCAACGTCGCGAGCCAGATGCAGATCGTGCGTCACAAGTAACATGCTCATTGATTCGCTTTTGACGATCTCTCGCAGTTCCTTGAGGATTTCACGCTGCACCACCACGTCAAGAGCTGTGGTGGGTTCGTCGGCGATCAACAGTTTCGGTGCGCCGATCAAAGCCAAGGCGATCATCACGCGCTGGCGCATACCGCCGGAAAGCTGATGCGCATAACTGCGCATCCGCTCGGAGGGAGCCGTAATACCGACGCGCTTGAGATAATCAACGGCAAGCTTTTTAACTTCTTCGCTTGCCATCAGCGTCGTTTTGTTGTGAGGATTGTCTCGATAGTCCGGATGACGATAGACGATTGTTTCGCAGAGCTGATAACCGATGGTACGCATCGGATTTAAGGCAGCCATCGCATCCTGCACGATGATACCGATGTCGGCACCGCGCATTTTATGCATCTCTGCGTCGGTCAGATCCAGAAGGTTCGTGCCGTTGAATTCGATTACGCCCGTCGTGCGGGCATTTTTTCCGGCCAAGCCCAGAATGGATCGGGCAAGCACCGATTTGCCGGAACCCGATTCGCCGATAAGGGTGAGCACTTCGCCGCGTCGGATTTCAAGATCAACGCCGTGGAGCACTTCGGTGTTGCCGAAGGAGGTACGAAGGCCGCGAATCGAAAGCAATGTTTGTTCCGGATTCCTGTGAGGTTCTGTCATAGATGTCTTCGGTTGATTTGAAAATAAAGCAAGGCTACGGGGGACAACCCCCCGCAGCCTCTTGCAGACGATTTACTTGAAGCTGAGACCGCGGGCGCTCAGATCGAGCGAACCTTGCGTACCAGGTTCCCAGACCACGTTTTTCTGCTTGGCGTAGATCATCGGCAGGGAATAAAGCGGAACAGCATAGGGATTGGCGTCAAAGAGCTTGAGCATCTCGCCCCAAACCGCCTTGCGACGGACCGGATCAACACTCGAATCAAGTTCCTTGCCCAATTCGCAGATGCGCTTGTATTCGTCAGAAGCCGGGAAGTATCCTTCGGCTTCCCAGAAGCTGCCCGGCTTCATGCGCCGCCACAACTGGCTGGCTGGATCCGGGAAGTAAGCTGAAAAGCTCGCGTTATTGATCATGCGATCCTTGCCGGCGGCTTCAACCTGCGTCCAGTTTTCCTTGACATCGAGGCGAATGTTGAGCCCGGCCTGCTTGAGCATAGACGCCACAGCCTGGCTCACAGTCATTTCAAGTGTGTAGTAAGCAGGCTGGATGCGCCAGACAATCTGCTCGCCCTTGTAACCGGAAGCCTTGATGAGTTCGCGAGCCTTCTGAAGATCGAACTTCTTGGTTTCAAATTCCGGCAAATACATCTCGCCAAAGGTCTTCGATTGGAAACTGTTTGCGGGCGTCGTCTTGCCCGCAAAGAGAGCCTGCACGAGAAGGTCACGATCAATAGCGTGCATGATGCCCTGACGCAATTTCGGATTGGCCATCACCGGATTGGACTTAGCGTCAAACACGAGCGCATAGATGTTGTCAATTGCACCGCCCACAACGTCAATCTTGCCATCCTTGCTCAGAGGCTTGATCTGATCGGGAGGCACTTCGGTAATGAGATCGAATTCACCCGAGCGAAGACCGGCAACACGAGAAGACAATTCCGGCACTTCGACGAACGTGAGCTTGGCAGCGGGAGCCTTATCGCCCCAGTAGCCGTCGAATCGTTCAAGGGCCAGACGGTTGCCAACCTTAAAGCTGGTGATACGGTACGGACCGGTGCCGATCGGATTCTTAATCCAGTTGTCCCAGCCGCCGGCTTTCATCCAGCCGTCTTTGCTGATGATTTCCGACATACGTGCTGCAAAACGGCGCTCGATCAGAGGATCAGCCTGCTGCATCGTGACGCGAACAGTGTAGTCGTCGATTTTTTCAACGCTTTTGAGACCACCCAGGAATTCGACAGCTGCGGCACGCCCCGGAGCGTCCTTTGCCATAAAACGCTCTTGGCCGAAGGTAAAGACAACGTCGTCAGCCGTAAAGTCGGTGCCGTCGTGAAACTTGACTCCCTTGCGCAGCTTAAATTCAACGCTCTCGGGCGAAACGCGCTTCCAGCTCTCTGCCAGACCCGGAAAAAGTTCGCCGGTCTTCAGGTCGGCGCGAATCAGAGTTTCGTAAATGGAGTAAGCCACGCGATCGAGTGCGTTGTTGTTGATGCCTTGAGGCTCAACGATCACAGGCAACTGCTGCACAGCAACAACCATGTTGTCCGGACCGGCTACGGATGCGTTGGCAGCAACGACAAGGGCGGCGACGAGGCCGGCTTTGGCGAAATTCTTAGGGTTCATCTCTTCAATCAATATGTCAGTCAATGGCCGGCGCCGCTTCAATTCCACAAATCAGGCGCCGCGTGATTTCACAACCGAGTGAGCGGCAGTATTTGTTCACCGTGCCGCAATAACTCCCGTTGTGATGGCGCACATTGTCGGGGTCCAATCTGACAGCTTGATGGCACTTTTAAGACAGTTCCTTGACAGCCTGATAACAAAGCGATGACAAAGGCAAAAAAGAGCTGAAGAGCGTGCAAAACAAATATATTTGCGGCATGATGCCAGCATCAAATGACCTGGGCGCAACCTTTGCCGTCCCCTTTCCTTCAGTTCCTTTTAGACATGAATACAGCTTCCAGCCTTTTCGATCTGGTGATATCCGGCCCGATCTCGGCCTCCCTTGCCAATTCGCTTTCCACTTTTGCTCCCGCAGCCAAAATGCTTTGCGAAGAAAACCGTTTACGACTGTGCGGCCTCGAAAAACATGTGTGTGAAATGATCCGTCGAGATGTTTTAGGCGGCATAGCTACGTGCGACACCGCTTTTGTGCCGGCCGGACTGTCTCTTCGCAACTTCCGATGCGCCTTTTTTGACATGGACAGCACCCTGATCGGAAACGAATGCATTGACGAATTGGCGGCGCTCTACGACGTCAAAGATCAGGTTGCGGAAATCACGGAACGATCAATGCGCGGCGAACTTGACTTCGAACACAGCCTGCGCGAACGCGTCAAGCTTCTGGCCGGAGCACCTTCGTCAATCATCGATAAAGCAGCCGCTCTCATCCGTCCGACTCCTGGAGCCAAAGAAACGCTTGCCCTTTTCCACTCGTTTGGTGTCAAGACGTACATCGCCTCAGGCGGCTTTACGCAATTTGCCGAAATCGTCGCGCGAGACTACGGCATGTCCGGTTTCGTTTGCAATCGTCTGGTCATTAAGGACGGCAAACTCACCGGAGAGACCACAGGCCCGGCCGGCGGTAAGGTACTCGACCGCGCAGGGAAACGCCGTACCATGGAAGTAATCGCGCAGGTTAACGGTGCCTCACTCTCCCAGTGCATCGCTGGCGGCGACGGCGCCAACGATTTGGAAATGATCGGTGCCGCAGGCTTTGGTTTTGCCTACCACGCCAAACCCATCGTGGCTCAAGTGGCTCCGTACAAGATTAACGTCGGCACTTTCGCTGTCGCCAGCGACTGGTTTATTGAAAGCTGGACCTGAACGGGAGTAGGCCGTGACCCAACCGAAAAATCCGGATCCGAACGTTATTTTTCCAAACGAGTACAAAACATCCGTTTTTCTGAAAAAATATCGTATCGGCACCCAATATTTTTGTAGGCGACTATACCTACTACGACAGCCCGGAACATCCGGAGAACTTTGAAAAAACGCAAGTTCTTTTCAATTATCCGATCTTCGGCGACAAGCTTGTCATCGGCAAATTCTGTCAAATCGCGCACGGCACAACTTTTATCATGGGTGCGGCCAATCATCGCCTCTCGAGCGTGTCGACCTATCCGTTCAACGTCATGGGCAAGGCCTGGCACGAAGTAACTCCGGATCATTTAAGCGAGTTACCGCGCAAGGGCGACAGTGTCGTCGGCGGCAATCCGGCTCGTTTCATCAAAAAGCGTTTCGACGACGAACTCATCTCGCTTCTGCTGCAATGAAAATGGTGGGAACTCGAAGGCGACGCACTCTTTGAGAGTCTGTCGATTATCGTCAATCCCGACCTTGGTAACGTGCGCTTGCAAATTAAAGCGCTTTTGGCGAATTAGGCTCTTTTTGAGCTCACCGAAGAAGGCCGAGAAAATTTACAATTAGCGGGTTATCCGAATACCACCATAAAGCCGGAGCCGCGATTTTGTCCTCCCGATTTATCGACCAATTCAAAACGATTCCCGAAATGCTTGAGCGCACGGCGCGCGTTTATGCCGACCGTGAAGCCTACAAGTGGTTTGAACACCGCACCAATGAATGGGTGGGTATCACTTGGCGCCAATTCTCCGAACGCGTGATGCGCTGGCGCAAGGCCTTTGCCAAGATGGGCCTGCAGCGCGGCGCGCGCGTAGCCATGCTTTTGCCAAACAGCGTCGACGCGCTGACGTTCGACATGGCTGCTCTTTGCAACGCTTTGGTTCCCGTTCCGCTACATGCCACCGACACGGCCGGCAACTCTAACTACATTCTCAACGACAGCGGTGCCGAATTCCTCGTTACGGTTAACTTTGCGCGTTGGAATTCGCTGGCCACAGCCGGAGTTGATCTGCCTAACCTGCGTCAGGTTGTGCTCACCGGTGAAACCGACGAAGGCGTAAGCCTCGGTCATATCCCATACTGCGGCGTGGAGGACTGGCTTGCCACCGGAAACGATATTGAAGAACTTCCTGCCGGCCCCGACACCAATGACCTGGCTGCACTTGTCTATACCTCCGGCACCACGGGTCGTCCCAAGGGTGTCATGCTGACGCATCGCAATGTCGTAAGCAACGTACAGCAGATTTCGCGCTATATGCCACTTGACGAAAACGACGTGTTTTTGTCGTACCTTCCGCTGTCACACTCCTTTGAACGCAGCGCAGCCTACTATCATGCGCTTGCCACCGGCGCACAACTGGCTTTCTCGCGCGGCGTGGCCCACATCACCGATGACTTACACGCGATCAACCCGACCAATATGTGCTCGGTGCCGCGCGTCTTTGAGCGCATCCACAACCAAATTTTGATGGTGCGCCGCAAGATGACCAAGAAAAAGGGCTATTTCTTTGACTGGGCTGCTGAAGTCGGTTGGCGCCGTTTCTGCAAAGAAAATGGACTCCCTGTCGAACATACCGCCCGTGAGTGTCTTGACTTCATCATGTGGCCGTACCTTAAGCGCAAGATTGCCGACCCTGTCAAGGGCGTCTTCGGCAACCGCATCAACGTGCTGATGGCGGGCGGCGCCGCGCTCAATCTTCATGTCGCCAAATTCTTCTGCGGTATGGGTGCTCCGATCCGCCAGGCATACGGCTTGACCGAATCGGCCCCCGTGATTTCCATGTGCGAAGTCAAAGGCAATCATCCTTCCACGGTCGGCAAACCCCTAATCGGCATCGAAGCGCGTCTGGGCGAACTTGACGAGTTGCAGGTGCGTGGCCCCCAGGTCATGAAGGGGTACTGGAACCGCGAAGAGGACACCCGCCGTGCCTTTACCGAGGACGGCTGGTTGCGAACGGGCGATCAAGCTGATTTGAGCGACGGCGGACGCATCCGCATCAAAGGACGCATCAAGGAAATCATCGTCACTAGCGTGGGCGAAAAGGTCAGCCCCGTCGACCTTGAATTCGCGATTCTTGAGGATCCCCTGTTTGACCAGGTCATGGTGGTCGGCGAAAACCGTCCGTATGTGGCCGCATTGGTCGTTCTCAACAATGAACGCTGGAGAGCATTGTGCGCCGACCTGCAGGTCAATCCCGACGATCCTGCCACCCGCGGCAGCCGTGAAGTACGCAACACCATTTTGAAGCGCGTGCGCAGCGCAACAAAGTTCTTCCCGCGTTACGGCCAGCCTCGCAACGTAGCCGTGTTGCCTGACAACTGGACGACCGAAAACGGGCTTCTCACGACCACAATGAAGCTGCGCCGCCGTCAGATCGCCGAGCGTTACGCCGCAGAAATCGAAGAACTCTACAAGGGCCACGGCGCCTGATTCTGCTTGTGATGACTCGATATGCGTTTGTTTGATTCTCACTCGCACATTAACGCCCGCGAATTCGACGCCGACCGCGACGATGTCATTGCCCGCATGCGCGAGGCGGGACTGGAAGGCGCACTCGTCGTTGCTTGCGACTACGGTGAGGAAAAGGACCTCTTCACCGTTTTGGACTTGGCGCCGGACTTTTTGTACGGCGCCTGGGCCCTTCATCCCGAATATGAAGACCGACGCGAATGCAGTACGGAAGAGATTGTGTCAATATGCCGCGATCCGCGAATTCTTTCCGTCGGAGAAACGGGGCTTGACTACCACTGGTGCAAGGGCGACTTGACCTGGCAGAAAGAGCGCTTCGTGCGGCATATTGAAGCAGCGCGAATGCTCAACAAGCCCCTGGTAGTGCATGCGCGCGAAGCCGAAAGCGATGCCCTCGACATTTTGGCCTCTCACGACGCGGGTTCCGTGGGCTTTGTGATGCACTGCTTCGGAGGAAGCCTTGAAGATGCCAAACGTGCGATTGATCTCGGCGGACTCGTCTCTTTTACGGGCGTGCTCACATTTAAAAATGCCACAGCTCTACGAGAAATCGCCTCTGCCCTGCCGCTTGATCGTCTGATGATCGAGACCGACTGTCCCTACATGGCTCCGGTCCCCTATCGCGGCAAACGCTGTGAACCCGCCTATGTCGCTGAAGTGGCCAAGACGCTTGCTTTCGTTAAGAATGTCGAACCGGATTACGCTGCCGCTGTTACAACCGACACGGCTAAGAATTTTTTTGGATTAAATTGAGATGATGAAAACTGCTTCCCTGATTTGCACGTGTCTGATTTCGCTCGGCCTGCTCGCTGGCTGCGCCTCCAACCAAACTGCCACCGGCGATCGTGCGGCAACGGCCGCTTCTGGACCCGTCAAGATGGCCGGTCCTGAAGAAAACTGGGCTAACTTTGCGGGCGCCGTGGACCGCGACCGCGCCGATGTCGTGCTCTATATGCTCTCTCAGGGCATCAGTCCCAACACAATCGTCAACGGCGGCGATCCTGCACTCGTACGAGCCATCCGCATGGACTCCTACACCGTTGTCGACGCCCTGTTGTCGGCCAAGGGCATTGAAGTCGACACAGCAAGCGAATACGGCGAAACGGCTCTGATGCTGGCCGCTTTCAAGGGCAATATGGAATTGGTACAACGTCTGCTTGCCGAGGGCGCCTCCGTTAACCGCATCGGCGGCTGGACGCCTCTGCACTACGCTGCAGCCGAGGGGCACAACGATATCGTCAAGCTTTTGCTTGAAAAGGGTGCTCGAGTCAACGTACAGACCTACTCGGGGGTCACACCGCTTTACATGGCCGCCCGCAAGCCCTCGCGCGAAGTCGTAATGACCCTGCTACGCGCAGGTTCCTATCGCGACCTCTGCAATGATAAGGGACAATCTCCGGCCGATGCGGCAAGCAACGCGGGTGACGAAGAACTCTCCAAGTTCCTGGCAATCGAAAAGTGCGTGCAACCCGAACCGCTCATGCGCGCTCCGATCCGCAGCACGAAGTCCAAAAACGAACAGCGCGTCCGCGTGAAGAGCGCCCAGTAATCAATGCTTGAATGCTCCGCATCCATGCGTCCCTTTGCGCCGCTTGAACTCCTTTCACCCGCACGAGACCTTGAAACGGCTCGTGCGGCTGTTTTGCACGGTGCCGACGCCGTCTACATTGGAGGACCGGCGTTCGGCGCACGCCAGGCCGCCGGCAACTCCTTTGAGGATCTCGCCCGAGTCGCCGATTTTGCGCATCAGTACCGTGCCCGCGTCTATATGACGCTCAATACGCTTATTTACGACAACGAGTTTGATCAAGCCGTCGAAGCCGCCTGGAAAGCCAAGGAGTCCGGTATCGACGCGCTCATCGTGCAAGATCTGGGACTCCTCAAAGCGGAGCTTCCCGACATAGAAATTCACGCTTCCACTCAGTGCGACATCCGCACACCGGAAAAAGCGGCCTTTCTCGACAGCCTCGGCTTTGCGCAGGTTGTTCCCGCCCGCGAATTGACACTGGAAGAAATTGCCGCTATCCGTGATGCAATGCCTCGCGCCCGCATCGAGTTTTTCATCGCAGGCGCCCTATGCGTGAGCTACTCTGGCAAATGCTATCTTTCGGCAGCCCTCACAGGACGTTCGGCCAATCGCGGTCAATGCTCTCAGCCTTGTCGCCTGCCCTACGATGTCACCGACCTCTCGGGCCGAGCAATCGCACGCGCCAAACATGTCCTGAGTCTCAAGGATAATGATCAATCGGCCAATCTTGAGAAGCTTGTCGCAGCGGGCGTTTCAAGCTTCAAGATTGAAGGCCGCCTCAAAGGCCACGAATACGTCAAGAATCTCACCGCCTACTTCCGCCGCGAAATTGACGCGCTTCTTGAAAAACATGCGACGGAAGGCTGGGAACGAGCTTCCGTCGGAGTCTCGTCCTTTACCTTTGAACCGGATCCGGAGAAAACCTTCCGACGAGGAGCCACAGACTACTTTGTTAACGGTCGGCGTCCGCAGATCGCGGCTCTCGACACGCCAAAAAGCACAGGAGAAACCGTGGGCAAAGTGGTTGCTGTCGGCGGTTCTACCGTTGACATTGCCACCAAGGCTGATATCTCCAACGGCGACGGTCTGGTGTATCTGACGCCCGAGGAAGAACTCGAAGGCCTTCGCGTCAATCGTGCCGAGCAGCTGCGTCCCGGTCTGGTTCGCATTTCTCTGCACGAACCCCTCAAGCGCCATCCGGGACTCTTGCCGGGCGTGGTCATCAACCGCAACAAAGACCATCGCTTTGAAAAGCTTCTCGCGCAGGAAAGTGCTGAGCGTACGATTCCGGCCACTCTGGAACTCGTGGTTCGCAACAATGCGTTGGAACTGACCGGCAAAACGCTTGAACTTTCCGCAACGGTTCGTCTTGACAGTCCCGTACAGCCTGCCCGCAATCCTCAAGCGCTTGACAAGCTCAAGGCTTCTCTTTCGAAAGCCGGCGGCACCGTCTTTCAGATAACCGACATTACCGTTATAGCCTCGGGCGGTCCCGACATTCCCTTCGTCCCTGTTTCCGTAGTGAATGGTCTGCGCCGCGACTGTCTTGATAAGCTTGCGCGCGCCATTTGCGAAACGCATCCGCGCTTCGGTCGACTTCCCGCAACGTCCTCTCCAAATGAGCCATTCGAGGGCAAACTTCTGGACTTCCGCGCCAACGCAGCCAACAGCCGAACCATAACGTTTTACAAGGAACACGGTGCGAGACACATCAACAAAGCGTTTGAGACACTTCTTCAAACTGGCAACACACCCGATCTGCTTTCGGTCGCCTTGATGCAATGCCGCCATTGTGTGCGCCACACGCTTGGCCTATGCCCAAAGCAGTACGGCAAAGATCCGATCAAAAAGGAGAAATTCAAGCGCATGAACGGTGGACGCATGAAGCCTCAGCCTCTGGTTTTGACCGCCTCAGGCGGCACACGTCTTCTTGCGCGCTTTGACTGCCGCAGCTGTGAAATGACGGTGTCGCTGATACCCAAGAACATGTCGGCTGAAGAACTCAAAAGCCTTGCCGATTTGCATAGCTCAACTTTGAATTAACTTTTTTGCGTTAGCATTGTCGGCTTGAAGTTCCTTACCTACATTAGTCCTGTTCCATGAAATCGATTTTTGCCAAGGCCTTTGCTGAAGCGGCTATCCTGCTCACCTCGCATACGCTTGCCGCCAAGACATTTGCGGCATTCTGGAGCCGTGTGTCGCCCAAGTTGGCCGAAGGCGTCGGCTATTTCGAAAAACACGACAGCGCCGGACTGGAAGCAGACAAAACGTTTCTTGAGCGCATCACATTTCGCGATCCTGAAATCACTCGCATCGTTGACGGCTGCCTGAAGGAATTCCTGCACTCCGACGTGCTGACGCTGATTTCAAACGTTCAGAAAATTGAAGACGGAATCCGCGCACGTCAAGAACAGATCAACGCCTGGAAGCTGGCAAGCATTGCCGCGCCATCAACGTCACTCTCTCCGCTGAAAATGACGCGCACGGCTCTGGCTCGCCGCATCGAACGCGAACGTCAGGCAATCGAGACAGACAAGAGACGCATCACAACGCTCAAAACCGAAACGCTTGCTCGCCTGGAACAAGACGGCATCGGCATGACGCCCGACCAGCTTGACGGTATCCTCTATTCCGCAGAAGGTACAGAGCTCGCACAAGTCATGGCCGTGGCTGAAAACATAAAGGCCATTGAAAAGAATCTGGCGCAATCGCTCAAAGGCCCCGACGCCGGTCCCGAACAAATCAAAGCCTATACGGGCTTTTTGATGATGAGCTACCGCGTTTACATCGAAGCGATTGAGCGCACGATGAAAAAGATTGAATCAGTCTATCTGTTTGAGCTCGGCGAAATCATTGATGAAGCCGACACCATGATGCGCGAAGCAGACGAACTGAGCCGCCGATCCTCCAAGACAGTGGAAATCGCACAGAACAATCTTGACATCAACGCACGCACCATCAATCTGGCGCAACTCTACGAAGATCATCTCAAGAGCCGCTGGGTGGCGCTCGATACGCTCATGCGCGAAATGCGGCTCAACTTTGCCCTGGCACGCAATACCTTTCGCACCATCAAGGTAGGTGGAGAGCTGATTGAAGTGATTAAAGCGGGGGAAAAGGATCTTGAAAGCATCTTCTCTTTTGAGCCGCCTAAGCTTGAGGCTTTTTATGACAAAGAACTGCGTCGCGAGTTTGATACGCTGACAGCTCGTTTAAAGTCTGCGAAAGCCTCTCGACGTTAATTTTGATATCGTCATAGGATTAGCTTTTCGGATCCGTCCTTTTCGAGACTACCATGTTCTCTGTTCTTTCCGCCGTTCTGGAACCTTTTCTCCTGATTGCCCTGGGCTATGCCCTTCGAGGCACCAAACGGTTCGGAGCCAAGGAACTGTGGGACGGCGTCGAAAAGTTGGTGTTCTGGGTGCTGTTTCCGCCCCTGCTTTTCAATAGCGTGGCGCACGCCAAACTCACGGGGCTCGATACCGCCGAATTTCTGCTTTTCGGAACGCTTGCAATGGCCACCGGCGTCTTCATGGCCAAGGCCGTGAGCAAAATGGCTCCGGCAGATCCTATGACCGACGCATCCGTGCGCCAGACGGGCTATCGCTTCAATTCGTATATTTGTTTTGCTCTGGCGCTAAACATGTACGGCCAGGAAGCGCTCGCTCTGGTGGCACTTCTCACTGGCATCTGGGTTCCGATTTCAAACGCCATTGCCGTGGCCGATCTCTCTTATGCTGCCAAAACGGGCGGCAAGACAAGCATCGGTAGCATCGTCAAATCGATCTTCACGAATCCGCTGATCGTCTCGACGCTGGCTGGACTCTTTGCCAATATCCTTTCGCATTTGACGGGATTCCAGGTACCTAACTTCCTCACAAAGATCTTTTCGTCCCTGGGTTCCGCTTCAATGGCAACGGCACTGCTTGCCATCGGCGCGGGTTTGGCCGTCGAAGACTTTGCCCGATACAAGAAGCTCATTGCCTTGTCGACCATTCAGCGCCTGATTGTTCTACCCGCTGTAGCGCTTGCCGTAGCCGTAGCCGCGGGCCTTGCCAACACACAGACGGCCGCATTGATGTGTTACGCCGTGGTGCCGACAGCCAACTCCTGCTACATCATGGCAGCGCGTATGGGTGGCAACGGCCCTGTCGTAAGCGATCTTACGAGCGTAGAAGTGCTTGTGAGCCTTGCTACCATTCCATTATGGTGCATGGCCTTGCAAGCATTTGTTTTCTAGGAAAAATATTCCTTCAGACTAGCGTCTTGAGATACGCTTCAAGCGCGGGCAGCACTGCACGGTCGCCCTCGCGGTTCAGGGACATCTTTACGTCCTCAAAAGGCATCAGAGACACAGCCTGAGATTCCCACCCGGCCAATGCAGGAGAGCCGGCCTTGCGTCGCGCTAGGTAATAGCGCGTCACGACGATGCGGCGCGGCACATCAACAAGAAACGCAAATGGCTCGACCAAGAGCCCGGCCTCTTCCCATGTTTCCTTGGCGGCGTTTTGCGCAAGCGAAAGCACCGGCTCAAGTCGGCCTTTGGGAAAAGTCGCTTTAGTCCCCATGAACTCGTTGGTGGGATGCACGATCCAGATGCGTCGGTCGGGCTCAATAACAACGCATCCGGAAGTGGCGCGAAAACCCGGCGGCATCACGAAATCTGGTTCTCCCGTAACGGCATCGGGCACGACGTCACGCCAATACCAGGGATCTTCTTCGGGAATGCCGAGATTGGTAGTGAATGCGAGACCGTTGACCGAATCGGGTAAATCAGGCTCAGCCGTTCGGGAAAGCGTTGCGCTACAACGCGAATCAAGCCACGTATCCCGGCTTGTCGGCGGCGTAGGATGCTCTACCACGACAGGCTTGCCGTTTTCGTCCAAACATGGATGCAAGACCGTCGTCATGGCGTTGCCCTGAAGTCAATATCAGAAAACGTAATCGGCCTGAAGCTGGAAGGCGTGCGATTCGCGACCCTGTTCACTGCCAAGATAGCGGTAACCGGCATGCAGAATTCCTTTACCAGTCGTCCAGACAAGACCGACCATGCCACGGTAGAGCGTGTGGCTACCTGTGAGCGTTTCGTCATAAACCTGACCGTTGTAGGAAGCCTCGATTTCCGTGTCGCCGGCTGTACGAACCACGGCAAAGTCAATTTCAGGACGCAACGTCATGCCATTTTCAAACTCAAAAGTATAGGCAGCATTGAGACCGATCGGGAACTGCCAGATGTTGGCATTGTCCAAACTCCAATCCCCGTGATGACGGGGACGGAACATCGTATATTCGAGCTTGGCATAAGGCACCAGATCAAGGTTTCCGATTTCAATGCCGTAGCGGGCGGCGGCGTCAAACGTCCAGAGATTGGCGTTGGTATCGTAGGTCATGTCGGCCATGTCGGAGTCGCCCGACATGTAGATCCACCCGGCCGAAAGCGCCAGGTTCAAACCTCCAAAATTGCGCTGACCGAAAGCGGTGATGCCAAAAATGTCGGCTTCGCCGTCAGCCTTGCCCGTCGATAGTCCGCGGCTTTCGGTATCGGCTCTTGCATAGGTGTACACTACCCCGAAGAAAGCTTCACCCAGACGTATATCGGCACCGAGATTGACGACTGCAAGATCGTTTTCAAAACCAGCATTGTTGACCATGGTATCCGCCTCGTCACTTGCGGCTTTGAGATCAAGCCAGATTGAACCGCCGGCGGCGCGAGAGGTATCGGTGACAGCCCTCGTCATGCGTTCATCAGCGCTTTCACGAACCGTACGAGCGGTTTCGAAAGCAGAAATCGCAAGACCGGAGCTCACAAAGGGCGAAGCGACAGCGGAATTTGCCGCCAAAGCGGCAACGCAAGACAGACCGGTGATGAAAAGCGGTTTGAGGTTCATAGGTGCAGCAAAACCGAAAAGTTGTAAGTCAATTACCTTTAGTCAGGGCGACGTTTGAGTCTAATCTCTTTAACACGCTGCCACCTAATTCCACTTTTTAAACTTCGCCTCCTGCGGTCACTTTGCAACACTCGTTTTTCCGTCGCGGCCTCGTATGATCAACACGCATTTGTATTGGGTCTTTCTTCTCGTTGCCATTCCCACAATCCTCTCCCCTGGCCCAGGGGTGCTCATGTCGCTTACCAATTCCATGCGCTACGGCCTTAAATCGGCTCAACCGGGCATCGCAGGTGTCGCTTCCGGCACGCTTGTTGTGGGGTTCGTCTCCGTCACCGGTTTAGGCGTCGTCATCGCGACGTCTGAAACGCTATACGGCGCCATTCGCGTGTTAGGCATCCTTTTTCTGTTGTACCTCGGATACAAGAAGTTTCGCGCTAAACCCTTCGCCATTCGACTCGCACACATTGAAAACGAAGAGTATGCCGACACTCCGGTTGAGAACGTCAACAAAAAGAACCTTTTTATCGAAGGTGTTCTGCTGCAAATCAGCAACCCTGCGCTGATCATTTTTTATCTGTCCCTTTTTCCGCAGTGCATCGACAAAACACTGACTTATTGGCCGCAAGTGACCATTCTCACCCTGAACTACGCCGTTCTGGTCTGGATTATTCATTCCATGTACGGATGGTTGGGTTCGTGGGCTGCGGGCACATTACTGAAGCCCAGCGCCGCCGTCTGGATCAATCGTGTGGCCGGCGTCGCCTATTGGCTGCTCGGCATTGCCTTCCTTTGGCAAATGTTCTCCAATTGGCATGCCTGAGATCGATACCTAGTGAGATCGCACGTGTCGATGCCATAATACGAGAATGATTCTCGATTGAAGGCGAGTCTATGGCATTGACTTTTGAATCCGGTCTTGACAGTCTGATGCATTTCGTGGGCCTCAAAGGCGAAGAGGCCTACCATGCCAATGCCGCCGATCCTTTGCACGCTGCCTTTCGTGCTAAAGCAGCTGTCCACGCCGGACCAATGGGTATGCCGATGATCTGGGCTCTGGCACGCGGCAAACTCGATTCTCTATCCAACCGCAAGCGCGAAGGCAAGGCGCTCGCATACATTCATGTGCCGTTTTGCCAGACACGCTGCCTCTACTGCATGTTCTATCAGAACGCCTATACCGACGAACTGGCCGATCGCTATACGGATCTTCTGATCAAGGAAATACAGCTCTGGGCAAGCCGCCCGGTTCAGCAGGAGGGCGATGTCTGTGCGCTTTATCTCGGCGGCGGTACACCGAGCGCACTATCCTCGGCCAACCTTAGCCGCATTTTGAAGGCTGCGCACAACTATCTGCCTCTGGCTGCCGATTGCGAAATCACGCTCGAAGGTCGTATGCACGACATGACAACCGAGCGACTCGATGCTGCTGTAAAAGGCGGCGTCAACCGCGTCTCTCTGGGCGTACAAACTTTCAACGATGAGATTCGTCTGGCCATGCAGCGCTTGGACAACAAAGAAGAAATGTTTAAGCGCCTGGATCTTCTCTCACAGTATCCTCAGATTGCGACGGTAATCGACCTGATCTACGGTTTTCCGATGCAATCCGAATCGGTATGGGAAAACGATGTTCGCACGGCCGCTGCTCTGCCTCTGGACGGCGTTGACTGCTACCAACTGAATCTTTTTCAGAAGTCGCCGCTTGCTAAACGCATCGAAGCAGGAAAGATGCCGCCGGTCGCTACGCTTGCGCAGGCTGCCGATCGATTTGCCGCTTCGGACGCCATTCTGAGCGCCGATCCGAATTGGGAACGTATCTCCAACACCCACTGGCGACGCACGCCCAAGGAGCGCAACATCTACAACTCACTGGGTAAAGGCGCCTGTGATTGTCTGGCATTCGGTTGCGGAGCGGGCGGCAAACTTTTCGGACACGCATTCATGCAGGAGCGCAATCTCGCGGCTTGGGAAAAACAGGTGATGCGAGGTGAGAAGCCAGTCTTTGCTTTGATGAAGCCCACGGCGAATTGGCACTTGTTGCGCACTGTCGCCTGTGCAGTGGAAAACGGCCCGTTCAACCTCAAGGAAATCGGTGGCGCGTTTGGTAAAGACGTGGACGGTGCCGCCGCCTCCCTGCTCAATCAGTGGATTGGTGCTGGACTGCTTGAAAAGAGCCAAGACACCTACTGTCCGACCGTTGCCGGAATGTTCTGGCACGTCACAATGGCGCAATTTTTGGTCAACGTCATCTCGAAGCGCCTGTAAGAGGCAACGCGTTTTCTTTTGGATTCAGAGCCGTAGACACACAAAACAAATTTTCTGCCCAGAATTAGAGGTCAGTCTCTTGCACAATCGCAAAAGAATGTGCATAATGCGCATTCTCCGATTCAGGAGAACACAAAATTTGATCTGTAAAACAGAGACCGCGGAAGGATGGCAGAGTGGTTGATTGTACCGCCCTGGAAAGGCGGCATGTCCGTTTAGGGCATCGAGGGTTCGAATCCCTCTCCTTCCGCCAGCAGATAGAACCGAACGATTCGTAATCGTTCGGTTTTTCTTTTATATTCAGCCATCTAATAATGAAAATCATTCATTGTTTAATGACTCATGTCGTACTTTTTTGAGATGCAAAATCAAAATGGTGACTTAACAACCAAACGAATCGTTAAAGGCAGCTGTCAAGCGAACTTCACTTCGCCTTGAAGAGGAATGGTCATATGCGCAAATCTTGTCCTTCCTTTGTGAGAGCAGTGCCGTTGACGCATGACTGACGAGCAGACGGTCTTCTATGCGGTTGTATATGTGACAGACTCAACTGCGGCGTAACCCTAATAGCCAAAGTCGCATTTAGCAGTGAAAGCAGCTACTCTGACACACGAGTGCGTATTCGTAACTTTTGAGGTAGACACTCAAAAACAAAACTCCAGAGCGTCATTAGCAGTTGAAACTGTATCAATGGCTGGACAACAAAACTGGGAAGCTAATTTTTGAAAGCGTCACGTAGCAGACCGCCAAACTCAATCGCATTCCTCACCTTGTTAGCAGTGTCGGAGTCTGCGCTCAAGCCTGAAAGCCATCCCGACGTACTCTTTGCGATTTTGTCGGCAACCAATCGCTCCACCGTGTACGAAAGCGCCTGCTGCATGCCATTTTTCGGCTCAGACAACAACACTCTCAGCGCCTGCTTACGACACGGCCCGAGAACCAATTTGGTAGCCAAGTTCTTCGTTTTAGCATTGACTTGGTTGATCTTCGCTTGAGGAATTGTCTGTATCTTCCGTGCAGCATTCGTCGAGCTTAGCGATACGTACATAAATTGCACAAGCGTATCTTTATCAACCGAACTCGTATTGTTGTAGATGCAACGGCCAAGTTCCTCAGCATCGGTTGTTGCTGCCTGGGCAACCAACGGAACTGCTAAAAGAGCAAACAGAACATAAGTCAACTTTTTCACCTTTTACCTCCATATTCAAGCACCTGTTGACTAAATCACTGACGACCTCGGATACCAGCTAAATCAAAACAGGCCGCCTCTTTTGAAGGCAGCCTGTGTAGACATCACGAAACGTAGCAAGTTACGGCTGGGCCGGTCCCTTCGTAAGCGACTTGTGAATCATACCGATTACAAAGCCGACGACGGCAAAAGGAATCCAACCGAGGCCATAGGTGTGCAACGGCACCCACTGAGCAAGAATAGCTTCAAGCCCGCCCATGGCAATCTTGGCTGTCTGCAGTCCGTTGTAAAGCGCCATGACGAACGTAAAACCAATCGTCCAGGCCCATACGCAACGACGCCCGCCGATCATGGTGTGCAAGAACGAAAGAATCACAAGCGCCACGCAGAGCGGATACAAGAACATCAGAACCGGAATGGTCGAAACAATGATGGTCTTCAAACCGAACAAGCCGATGAGATAAGAAATCACCGTAAAGATGACAACCCAAACACCGTACTTGATGCGGCCGCCGGACAAATTCATGAAGTGAGCGGCAGTACAGCTGATCAAACCGATCGCAGTCGTCAAGCAAGCCAAAATCACCATGGCCGCCAAAAGCATCGCACCGCCATTGCCGAAAAGAAGCTTGGCGCTCAAAGCAAGGATTGGAGCACCGGTTTCCTGAATGCCGATTGCGCTCACGCTTTCCGCGCCGATCTTCGCAATGAAAATGTAAATAACGCCGAGCATCGGAGCGGCAATCAACGCAGCCTTGAACACTTCACGTGCAATATCGGACTGCTTTGTAAAGCCGGCATCACGGACAACCCCGATCGTAAGAGACGCGAAAATCAACGCGGCGATCGCGTCAAGCGTGTTGTAGCCATCAAGGATCCCCTGGACAACTGCCATCACAGGAGTCGCATAGGGAGCGGCGGGAGTCTGCGGTTCGCCCATCGGAGTGATGAAGCTCTTAATAATAAAGACCACCAACGTCAGAACCAGCAGCGGCGTAAGAATCTTGCCGACACGATCCACAAGCTTGGACGGAGACGCAGCAAGCCAACCGGCTACGCCTAAAAAGACAGCCAGAAAGATCGGCATGCCGATTTCTAACTGAGAAGGATCAAGGAAAGGAACAATGGCGATTTCCCAAGAGACCGTGCCGGTACGAGGAACAGCAAAGCAAGGACCGATAGCAAGAATGCATACGGTCGAGTAAAAAACCCCAAACCAAGGATGGACACGATTGCCGATCTCACGCACGCCGGGCAGGCCGGAATAGCCAACGGCCATAACCGTCAGCAACGGCAGACCGACACCGGTAATGCAAAAACCAAGAAGAGCCCACCAGACATCCGTACCGGAAGCTTGCCCCATGGAGGCCGGGAAAATCAGGTTACCAGCGCCGAAAAACAGCGCAAAGAGCATCAGACCAATAGGAATAAATCGCGTTCGGGAATCCGATTGCATGAATACACCTTATATTTATCAGCTTTTTGTTATGAAAGAGTGTCGGGAACCGCCGCGGTACGCCAACGCAAATCCGCGTCTCCGAGTCTTGAGTTCGGAAAAATAGATCGACAGAGACATACAGCACCAGGGGTCGCCTGTCTGTACTGTGTGACCTACTGTCGAATATGCGGTCCCAATGCTTAAAGGCGTGCGCGCGAAGCTGAGGGTAGGCTTCGTGGATGCGCGAGCGGGAATACGTTTCATACATACAAACGAATTCCTATCCGTCCGAGCTTGGATCACAAACTTGACGGCGGCATTGGTTTCCGAAATCTGATTCTACGAATAAGATGACGCTCTCGCTAAGAAAAAGAGCTAAAAATGCGATTATTTTTGAGATTTCGTGTTCAAAAACACCAAAATTAAGGCATTCTCCCTAGCATTTGAGACTACCTACACACCGAAACGCAAGCTCTCGTGGTCTGGCGTTTTTTTCTTCAGGAAGAAAACAACATTGGTTCGGTTTTTCGTATCCACTTCCTCAACAGCATTACACTTTTGAAGATTTTTACAACTGAAGCCTCGTTTTTTACGGGCTCGTTGCGTAATCTTTGAGGCAGTCGTAGTAATAACCATTAAAATGAATCCCTAAGGCTCGAATCAACTCTGCCCCCGACAAGCGACAGCTTCCCAAACAGGTCTCTGGCTCCGGCCTCCCCTGTTTTTTTGTTTTGTCGGCATTCACAGATGTACGCGCACCGGCGCCTCTGCGAAGCAACTCTCGAGCCAGTTTGGTTAAAAGAATTACAAGCCGCCCATGCCCAGTAAAACTCTGTCGGACTTTAAAGACCGCTTTCTGAAGCCTAGTCCCACGAGATCGAAAGAACACCACGCCGCCAAGCACACCTTGCCGGCCTCTTTTGCTCTTTTCCTGATTTCAATCTTTATTCCGTTTGAACGTGCTTTCTGGCAGGGCATAATCGCTCGTCGTCGCGAGCTCTATCCGCACGTCAATTTTGATCATCTGTGTTTTGCCGATGTTCTGCGCATCTGTATTCAGACGATTTTTCTTGCCCTCTTTACGACGCTGCCGGTACGCGACTTCTGGCAATTCAATCCGCTCGCGCGTTTCGTTCGAGCCGTCATTCGTGCGGTCGGCCGCATCGGCGAGGCTATAGGGCGTCTGGGCGGACGGATTATCTTCAACATCGGTGCCAATATTGTCAAAAGCCGTCGCCGCGTCGGTCGAGAGCATGTCTCGAAATTCCAAAACTCGATTTTTTGGGCCGCCGGCATCGTAGCCGGTCTTCTTGCCGTCCTCTGCATCACCCAGCCTTTTAATGTGCAAGGCCAGGTGGTGTTCCTTTCGATTGTGCTTTTATCGGCTTGGTCGCTCACACACATCAAGGCCCGCATCTCCCTGATGCTCCTTTTTGTGCTTTCGGTGACCGTTTCGGGCCGCTACCTCTGGTGGCGCTATACCTCGACCATTCATGCTGACGGCGCCGTCAGTCTCTTTTTGTCGTGTCTGCTTCTGGCAGCCGAAACCTACGCCTTCATCGTGATGGTTCTGGGCTATTTCCAGGTTTGTTGGCCGCTTGACCGTCGCCCGAAGCGACTGCCTGCCGATCGCACAACTTGGCCCACGGTCGACATCTTCATTCCGACTTACAACGAATCTCTTGAAGTCATTAAGCCCACGGTTTTTGCCGCCAAGAACCTTGACTGGCCCGAAGACAAAATCAACGTCTATATTCTCGACGACGGTAGTCGCGACTGGGTTGAAGCTTTTGCAAAAGCTGCCGGCGTTCACTACATCAAGCGTGACGAACACAACCACGCCAAGGCAGGCAACATCAATAACGCGATGAAGCACACCTCCGGTGAATTCATTACGATCTACGACTGCGACCACGTTCCTTCTTCAGACTTTTTAACAAGCACGGTCGGCTGGCTCGTGCATGACAAAAAGATTGCCTTGGTGCAAACGCCGCATCACTTTTACTCGCCCGATCCGTTTGAAAAGAACCTGCATCTCGACCGCGCCATGCCGTTCGAGAACTCGCTCTTTCACGACTACATTCAGAAAGGCAACGATACTTGGAACGCGGTCATGTTCTGCGGCTCCAACGCTGTGATGCGCCGCAGCGCTTTGGAAGAAATCGGCGGCATTGCCGTGGAAACGGTGACCGAAGACGCACATACGTCTTTGAAACTAAACCGCCGCGGCTGGAAGTCAGCCTGCATTTCCAAGCCTCTGGCTTCAGGCCTCTCAACCGAATCGCTTTCGGCTCATATCGGTCAGCGCATCCGTTGGGCACGCGGCATGATCCAGATCTTCCGTCTTGACAATCCCTTGCTGAAAAAAGGCCTCACGCTGCCGCAGCGCCTGTGTTTCATGAACGCGATGATTCACTTCCTGCACGGGTTGCCGCGCATCATCTTCCTGCTGGCTCCCCTGCCCTACATGTTCTTTGACATCTATGTCATCTACGCCACGGCAGCGGCTATTTTCGCCTACGTGATTCCGCACATGGTTCACGCGGCCATCACCAACCAGCAGCTGCAGCGCGGCTATCGATATCCGTTCCTGGGCGGCGTCTATGAAACGGTGCTGTCCTGGTACATTCTGCTGCCGACGACCGTCGCCCTGATCTTCCCGCACAAGGGCAAGTTCAACGTGACGGCCAAGGGCATGACTATCGACAAGAAGTATGTCGACTGGCGCATTGCAACACCGGTGCTCATTTTGATGGTGTTGAACCTACTCGGCCTTGCAATCGGCATCTATAAGACTGTAACGGCTGCCGACCCGCAGGTTTCCACCCTCATCATCAACATTGCTTGGATAGCCTACAACCTGTTGGTACTGGGTGCCGCTTTCGCTGTGGCTGTGGAAGAAATCATGGAGCATCCGCTACCTCGCGTGCCGCTGAAGGCAGGCGCCGTCGTGATTACCGACGACGGCAGCAGACATGCCGTGCCGGTCGTCGAATTCAGTCAAACCGAACTTGTTCTTGATCTCAAGGGCCTCGCCGTGGGCGAATCGGTTGCCATCGAAATGACAGGCAACGGTCACACGGACACATTCAAGGCAACTGTTGCTCGAGAAGCTAAAGGCTTTACGGAATTTGATCTTATTTTCGAATCGGTTGAAGATGAAATTCGCTTCAACCGCCAAACGTTTGCGCGGGAAGGACATTGGGGCGACAAATTTGACCATCATGTCGACGATCGTTTTGTTGCCGGTTTCCTGCGTCTAGTCGGCTTTGCCGCATACGGCTTCAAGTCACTTATTGAATTTCTGCCGGGGACGGCAGGACGCATTGTTCGCTATGTCGTGAGCTTCATGCCGCGCATGCCCAAAACGTCCGTCGGCCTCTAATATTTTTGAGTTTCACCCAAATGAACAAAAGAGACTTCTCTTTCAAGCATTCCCTCACCACGTTGTCGGTCTGCTCCCTTTTGGCATTTTCCGCAACCCACGCACTGGCTCAGACCGGTGACGCACCTGTGTGGCGTACGGACCTGACGGGCGGCGAAACGACAACGTACGCACTGTCCGACCTGGCTCCCGGCATGGCGGGCAAACCCATCAAGCTCACAGGATCGAACAATTCCGGATACTTTGATTTCACAGTCAAACCCGATGAAGTGGTCATGGGCGGCGAACTGACGCTGAACTTCACCGTCTCGCCCTCGATGCTTGCCAACGTCACGCAGCTCAACATTTTTCTGAACGGGGAACTGCAGGAAACAGCGGCCTTGTCTGCCAAACAAATCGGCAAACCTCAGTCTTTTATCTTCAATCTCGGCTCGAAGTCTTTCCGTACCGGACAAAACCAGGTTCGCGTGGAATTTGTCGGCCACTATCAGACGGTGTGCGAAAACGCCTCCAATCCCTCGCTTTGGATGGACATCGCCCCCGAAAGCGAACTTGCTCTCAACAAAGCTTTTGTGAGACTGCCCAACGATTTGTCGCAGTTCCCAGCTCCCTTTATCGCTGCAGGCGACTCCGGTCAAAACACGACTCTTCCGATCGTCTTTGCGCAACAGCCTACCGACAAGGAAGCCACCGCAGCAGCGATTGTCGCCGGTTACACAGGCAGCCTATCTCAATGGGGTAAAGCAGAATTCCCCGTCTACTTCGGTGAAGTTCCTGCCAAAGGCCATTTCGTCGTCTTTGCCACCAACGACCGCAAGCCGGCATTTCTCTCGGAACTGCCCGCTTTTGAAGGTCCCCGCATTGAGCTTCGCGACGTTCCGGGCGGACAGCACGAAAAGATGCTCCTCATCAGCGGCCGTAACGATGAGGATCTTGTCGTAGCCGCCAAGGTGCTCACTTCCGGTACGCAAATGATCGGTGACAACCACCGCGTTCGCGACTTCAAAGACGAACCCGTTCAGAGCGCCTATCAGGCTCCGAACTGGATTGACCCGCAGCAGGCCATTACGCTGAGTTCTCTCATGCGTTACCCGACACAGCTCACCTCGCGCGGCGCCGTGTTGCCTGCCATTCACCTGAATCTGAATATGGCTCCCGACATCTACGCCATTGACGGAGCCAAGGCCGACCTCAACCTCTTTTACCGCTACAGCAAGCCCGCCGAAGGTCAGGTTGCGCAGATGCGTGTCCTCATGAACACGGCACTTGCCGGCAGCGACAACATGGACAGCGGTACGGATCGCGCCCGCTCCGAAGTGTTCGTGCAGGCGGCTCCCGGCCCGCTTTTCTCGGCCGTAGGTCCGCGCGACGGCATGTCACTCACCAATGACCTCTCGATAGAGGCCTTCTACGGCACGCAAGCCCTGGAAGGTACGCCCGAAAATTGTCGCACCGTGGCACTTCCGAGCCACAACTTCCAGATCGATCCGTCTTCGAGCATCGCCTTCAGCGGTTTTTATCACTATGCACAGCTGCCGGAAATTGCGCTCTATACCAAAGGCGGTTTCCCTTTCTCCAAATACGCCGACTTGTCGCAGACAGTTGCCGTTTTGTCGGACGCCTCCAACACTCAGTACGTGACCACGCTTTTAAACGCCATCGGCCGCATTTCTTCCGCTACAGGCTCTGTGCCGTTGCAGGTAACCGTCACTTCCAAGCTTGGCAACGATGTGCTCAAAGGTAAGGACGTGCTTTACGTGGGCGGGCTGCCTGCCAACATCACAAGCCTGAACGACGATACAGCCAAGAATCTTGAAAAGGCTGTTGTCGATTTTCTTGGCGGCAAATCTGCTCAAACCGGTGTTGAAGATCCGGAAAATGCCCCCCTGGCGGCTTTGCTTTCCGTGAAGTCGCCGGCTGACAGCGGACGCGCTGTGGTGGCACTTCTATCCGACGGCTCGCGCGGCGCAAAGCTTCTCAACGATTCGCTTGCCAACCGCGCTCAGCTTCAGGATGCCAGCGGCGGCACGGTTTTCGTGTCCTCGCAGGGACTCACCTCCTTCAAGCCCTCGCAGACATGGTGGGTTGGAGATCTCCCCTGGTACCAACGCGTCTGGGTTTCCTTTGCCAATCGTCCGTTCCTGTTGGTGCTCTGCGCTCTGATTGCCGCAGTTGTGGCCGGCTGGGGCATCTTTGCCGGCATGCGCCGTTGGCTGCGCGGCCGTTCGTCGCTCTAATCCGATCGGAGAACAAAACATGAAATTCATTTCCCGTTCGATTTGCGCCGCTTCTGTCTGTGCCGTGCTGGCCGGTCTTTGCACCTCGGCTCAAGCTTGGGACAAGTGGGATGCTTTCAAGGCCGCAAATGTCAACGACTCTTTCCGCGTTGTGGATTACAGCGACAACCGCCGCATCACGACAAGCGAAGGCCAGTCCTACGCCATGTTTTTTGCCTTGGTTGCCGGTGATAAGGACTCGTTCGAAAAACTCCTGAAGTGGACGGAAAACAATCTCGCTTCTGGCGACATCACCAAGTACAAGCCGTCTTGGCTTTGGGGTAAGCACGGCAACAGCTGGGGCATCATCGACAGCAACAACGCCGCCGACAGTGACATGTGGATTGCCTACTGTCTGCTCGAAGCAGGCCGCCTGTGGGATCGTCCGGACTATACGGCCAAGGGCAAAGCCATGATGGATTTGCTCATGAAGGATGTGCGCGACGTCAAGGGACTCGGCAAGGTTCTTCTGCCGGGCTACAAGGGCTTTGAGCAGGAAAATTTCGTAACGCTCAATCCGTCTTACTACCCGGTCTTCATCATGCGCCGCTTTGCAGTGGAAGATCAGTCCTGGAATCCGGTTATCGAAGGTACGGTACGCTCGCTCGTACGCTCCGCCCCTCGCGGCTACGCGCCTGACTGGGTGCGCTTTGACCGTCAGGGTAAGGTCATTCCCGAAAAGGGAGCGGACTACACTCTCGGCTCCTACAACGCCATTCGCACCTATATGTGGGCAGCCATGATGTCCCCGGCCGACCCGGTGCACGACATTCTGGTTGAACACTTCGAGCCGTTTGCCAAACTCACACGCGACACCAACATGCCGCCCGAAAAGATCAACATCATCACTGGTGAACGTCACGGTTACGGCTCTCCTGGCTTTGCCGCCTGCGTGCTTGAACTGCTTGGCAAGGGCCCCACGCAGGATTACCTACGCACCGTGATCGAAAACGATCCGATCATCGGCGAAAACTACTACCGCAATACGCTGATGCTTTATGCCATCGGCTTTGACCGTGGTCTGTACCGATTCGATCGAAACGGCTACCTGCAGCTCTCACCTAAGGCACAGCTCACACAGGTACCGCCCAAGGCAATGGTGCCTGTCGATAAGTCTGCCGACAAAGAAGATCATCAGGAAGAGGCTGAAGAAGCACCTGAGCAGGTCAAGACCGATGCGGCAACCCCCGCCACAAACAATGTAACGCAGGCTTCGGCGGTTTCGGCTTCCAAGGCAACTCAGCCTACGACCCCGGCTACCGCCGCTCCGAATGCTGTCGAGCAAGCTCAGCAGCCCAAGGCTTCAGCCGATAACAGCGCACCGACATCAACTCAAGCACCAGCCGCCCCTGCTGTATCAACTCCTGCCGCTCCGGCAGCACCGGCAGGTGGTGCCACAGCAACGACTGAGGGAACCAACAAGTGAAATCCGTCGGAAACTTTACCGGACGCATGGTCGGCGGCCTCGGGTTATGGAACGTCTACTTCATCTGCAAGTTTTTCCTGACCCAGCTCGGCTACCTGCGACTCGAACTTTTTGCCAACATCGCGCTTTTCTGCTTCCTGTTGTTGCCTGCCAACTCCAAAGGCATGCGCGTCTTAAAGCAGCTGATCGCGTTGGGATGCGGCATTGCACTGCTTTGGTCGGAAAGCTGGCTTCCCGGCCCGCAGAGCATTATGGCTAATGCGACCGGCATCACGGGCTTTTCCGTTAACTACGTCCTGCAGCTCATTTGGGACTTCATCAACTGGCGTATGGTCTTTGCAGGCTGTGCGATTCTGTTGATTTACTACGCTGCGCGCGACTTCATCCGAGTAACGGCCGTCACCGGCTGTTGGCTGTTGTTCCTCATCGTCTCGCCTTTCTTCGGTTCGGCGCCTTCGCAGCAAAGCAACCTCGTGCCGCAAACAGCCACAGGCAAGACAGCTGTAGGCAACCCGACCGATACGGCCGCGGCACTTGCTGCTGCCAAAGGTACCTCTCAGGGCGAAGCATCTTCCGAAGAAATCGACAAGTGGTACCAGACGTTCATCGCCTACGAAAAGGATCGCGTGGCAAAGTTCCCGGACTCCATCAAACCTAAAGACACGCCGTTTGACATCGTAATCCTCAATATCTGTTCGCTTTCGACGGACGACTTGATTGCGGCCAACTTGATCAACAACAGAACGTTCAGTCAGTTCAACATCCGTTTTGATCACTTCAATTCGGCCACGTCGTATTCGGGACCGGCTGCTTTGCGCCTGTTAAACGGCGCCTGTGGTCAGCCTTCACATGATGCGCTCTATGACACGCGTCGTCCGGAATGCGAAATTATGAATCGTCTCGATTCACTCGGTTTTAAGCAACATCTGTTCCTGGACCACAGCGGTGTATACGACAACTACCTCAATGCCATGCGCACGCAGGCAGGTTTAACCGCACCCTTCGAGCGCCGCCGTTATCCGGTCAAGTACGTGAGCTTCAACAACGAAGAAATTGCCGATACGCTTTCCGTGTTCCGTCACTGGCGCAGCGTCGTCAACAAGGCCAAGGATCCGCGCAGCGTTTCGCTCTTTAATTTCATTGCTCTACACGACGGCAACCGCCAGCCGGGCAAGTCCCGTTGGGAAGAGTTTGAGCCTCGTGCCCGCGCCTTCATTGATGCGCTTGACGTCTTTATTGCAGACCTGCAAAAGAGCAAGCGCAAAGTGATGCTGATCATCGTTCCGGAACACGGTGCCGCCGTCCGCGGCGACCGCATTCAGACTCCTCGTCTGCGCGACATCCCGAGTCGTCGCATCACACAGGTGCCGGTCATGGTGAAATTCTTTGGACTGAACAAACTGCCGAAGACGCCTGTGCACGTGACTTCCGATACAAGCTATCTGGCTTTGTCGACTCTGATCGGCCGTGTCATCGAAACGAATTATTTCAGCAAACCTGAAGGCGCCGTTCCGATCGCCGATCTCGTCAACGATCTTCCCACGACACACATGGTGAGCGAAAATGCTCAGGCCATGGTGCTTGAATACAAGGGTAAGGACTATCTGAAGATGTCCAAAGGTCAGTGGCGCTTGTACGACGCCGACTAGTCGGTTTCGTGCCGTCCGATCTGTAAAAAGTCCGCTTCGGCGGACTTTTTGCTTTGCGGACGATCCGTTCTCCGAACGTAACGTTGATCGGCCAAAAAGAAACCTCGGAAAGCTCGACAACCTTCCGAGGCAATTGAACTCCCGCATTCGGAGCAGACCGCATGCGGGGAGTTGACAGGTTCAGAAGAACCTGCTTGCGACGAATTTTTTAGTTCTTGGACTTATCCACGAGCTTGTGCGCGGTGATCCAGGGCATCATTGCGCGCAACTTGGCACCCGTCACTTCGATGCCGTGTTCACTCGTCAGACGACGGTTGGCCGAAAGCGTCGGATACTTCAAGCCGCATTCCAGAAGGAAGCTCTTGGCGTATTCACCGTTTTGAATCTGACGCAGGCATTCCTTCATGGCCTTGCGGCTTTCGTCGTTGATGATCTTCGGACCGGTGTAATACTGGCCGTATTCGGCATTATTGGAGATGGAGTAGTCCATCGTTGCAATTCCGCCTTCGTAAATCAGATCAACAATGAGCTTCATTTCATGGCAGCACTCGAAGTAGGCCATTTCAGGCTCGTAACCGGCTTCGACAAGCGTCTCAAAACCCGACTTGATCAGTTCGACGAGACCACCGCAAAGCACGGCCTGTTCACCGAAGAGGTCGGTTTCTGTTTCGGCGCGGAACGTCGTTTCGAGCACACCGGCACGGCCGCCGCCCGCAGCGCAGGCGTAGGACAGAGCCAAGTCATGAGCTTTGCCGGAATTGTCCTGATAGACGGCAATAAGCATCGGCGTGCCGGCACCGGCGACGTAGGTGGAACGCACCGTGTGACCGGGAGCCTTCGGGGCGATCATGATGACATCCAGGTCCTTGCGCGGAACGATCTGCGCGTAGTGGATGTTAAAGCCGTGAGCAAACGCCAGGGCCGCACCCTCTTTGATGTTCGGTTCGATTTGCTTGTGGTAAACGTCGGCAATGAATTCGTCGGGCAACAGAATCATCACGACATCGGCGCCTTGGGTCGCCTCTTCGATGGTTTTGACCGTAAGACCGGCGTTCTCAGCCTTGGCCCAGGACGAACCGCCCTTACGAAGACCGACAACGACATCGCAGCCGGAGTCGTGCAGGTTCAGGGCGTGTGCGTGACCCTGGCTGCCGTAACCAATGATGGCGACCTTTTTACCCTTGATAAGCGAAAGATCGGCGTCCTTGTCGTAAAAGACTTTCATGTTTTGTCTCCCTTTTAAGCAAACAGTTATGTAAATCAGATTTTGAGAATGCGCTCGCCGCGAGCTATGCCGCTTGCGCCGGTGCGCACTGTTTCCAGAATCAGTTTTTCGTCAATCGACTTCATGAAGGCGTCAAGCTTGCGGCTGTCGCCCGTGACTTCGATCGTGTAGGTTTTGTCGGTGACGTCGATAACGCGCGCACGGAAAATTTCCGTGATGCGCAGCATCTCGTCTCGGTCGCGACCGATGGCACGCACCTTGATGAGCATCAGTTCACGCTCAACGTAGTCGCTTTCCATCAGATCGTAGACCTTGATCACTTCGATGATGCGGTTCAGGTGCTTGGTGATCTGCTCCATCTTCTTTTCATCGGCGTACGACACGATGGTCATACGCGAAATGCTGTCGCTTTCCGTCGGAGCGACCGTCAGGGATTCGATGTTGTAACCGCGGGCAGAGAAAAGACCGACAACGCGCGAGAGCGCACCCGAAGTGTTCTTGAGAAGAACCGAAAGAATATGACGCGTCTGCATTCTTACTTCTCCTCCGAAAGAACCATCTCGGTAAGCCCCTGACCAGGACCCACCATCGGTCGCACCGGCTCTTCACGCTCGATGTGCACGTCAATGAAAACAAGGTCGTCCTTGTACTTGCCGAAGGCCTCCTCAATGCAGCGGTCGAGCTCTCCGTAGGTGGTGGCACGCAGGCCAACGTGACCGTAGCTTTCAACAAGCTTGACGAAGTCGGGTTGAACCTCCATCACCGACTCACTCATGTGACCGTTGTAATAGGCGCGCTGCCAGACGGCGACCATACCGAGGTATGCGTTGTTGAGCAGGAAGATCTTGGGCTTGACGCCATATTGCTTGGCGGTGCCCAGTTCCTGAATGTTCATCTGAATGGAACCGTCACCGGTAAAGCACACGACATCCTCGTCGGGATGTGCAAAGCACGCACCGATCGCTGCCGGGAATCCGTAGCCCATCGTACCCAAGCCGCCGCTCGTAAGCCACCTGCGCGGCTTGCGGAGCTTGAGGTACTGAGCGCACCACATCTGATGCTCTCCCACGTCGGTGGCATAAATGGCCTCTCCCTTGGTCTTTTGCCAGACGCGTTCGATCACGGCCTGCGGACGGATCGCTCCCTCAGGGTTGACGGTGTACTTGAGGCACTGCATCGCGCGCCATCCGTCGATGCGCTTGTTCCATGCTGCCAGTTCGTTTTCGTCCAGTCGCTCGGTCGTTGTTTCCAGAATGCCGACCATTTCCTTGAGCACTTCGTAGACATCGCCCACGATGGGGATGTCCGTCGTCACGTTCTTGGAAATCGAGCTCGGGTCGATATCGATCTGAACGATCGTGTGGGGATTGGCTTCAAAATCCGAGGGGCAGCCAATCACTCGGTCGTCGAATCGAGCACCGACGGCAAAAAGAACGTCGCAGTGCTGCATGGCCATATTGGCTTCGTAGGTACCGTGCATGCCTACCATGCCCAGATGCTTTTCGTCGCAACCGTTGAAGGCGCCCAGGCCCATCAGTGTCGAAACCACGGGGTAGCCGGTGAGCTGCGCAAAACGGTTGACCAGCTCGCTTGCGGCCGTCGATGTCGCGCCGCCACCCACGTACAGAAGCGGGCGCTTAGCCGAAAGCAGAACCTGCATGGCCTTCTTAATCTGGCCGCTGTGTCCGCGCGTCACGGGACGGTAGCTCACGATGTCGCAACTCTTGGGATATTCGAAGGCACAGCTGCCGCACTGCACGTCCTTAGGCAGATCCACCAGAACGGGACCGGGGCGGCCGGTTCTTGCGATATAGAAAGCCTTCTTGATGGTGGCGGCAAGATCGCGTACGTCCTTGACAAGGTAGTTGTGCTTGACACAGGGCCGCGTAATGCCCACCGTGTCGCACTCCTGGAAGGCGTCCGTACCGATGAGGCTCGTGCCCACCTGGCCGCTGAAGACGACCATCGGAATGCTGTCGGCATAAGCCGTAGCAATGCCCGTAACGGCATTGGTGGCACCGGGGCCGGACGTTACCAAAGCTACGCCGATCTTGTCCGTGCAACGCGAATAGGCATCGGCGGCGTGAACCGCAGCCTGTTCGTGACGCACAAGCACATGTTTGAAGTACTTCTGCTTGTAGATCTCATCGTAGATCGGAAGAACCGCTCCTCCCGGATAGCCGAAAACATATTCGACTCCTTCGGCATGAAGAGCTTCGATGAGAATCCTCGCGCCTGTCATCACCGGTGCGGCGGCGCCGTTCTCTTCTGTGGTCTGCATAGGAAAATCGTTCCCTGTTGTTTCGCATCCATGGCTTTGTTATGGAGTACCTTCGGATGCGCTTTATGCCGTAGGAAGGGCAATCAGGGCGTGATTGTGCGGTGGCGTGCCCGTCAACGAGCACCAGTACCGGCTTGACACCGTTCGCCGCCCGCCTCTGCGGTAACAGAAGACGTCCGAAGGTGCGTTGCGTGCCGTGGTATGCAAAGAAATTCACAACGCATTGGCTAATTTATCGTTTTTCTTCTGAAAAACCAAAGGTAAAAGAACTTCTGCGCACCGTTTCATGGCAAGTTTTAAGCTTTTGTCAAATGCGGTAAGATGCCGATCTTAGGGAGAATTTATTAGAACGGTTCCGCGCTGGACTGTTGAAATTGTATTTCGCATCGAAAGCCCCGCATCGCGATTGACATCAGATAACGGTCGGCTAGCAATCGACAACCTACTTCCCCCTCAATCAACACAACACAACAAACAAACCAAACAATATGGCAACCACCGCAACAACCTGGGGGTCCAGAATCGGCTTCATTTTGGCCGGTGCAGGCTCGGCCATCGGCCTGGGCTCCATCTGGAAATTTCCGTTCTGGGCCGGCATCAACGGCGGCTCGGGCTTCATCATTCCGTACATTATTTTTACGTTCACAATCGGCATCACGCTGCTGATTGCTGAACTCGTCGTGGGCCGTGCCGGCCGCGGTTCGGCACTGCATGCTCTCAAGCACCTGGGAGGTCCAGTCTTTTCGGTTATGGGCGGCATCGCCGTTCTCACATCCTTCGTGATCCTGTCTTACTACTCCGTTGTCGGCGGTTGGTGCGTAAAGTACCTTTTTGACAGTCTGTGCGGCGAATTGGTCACAAACGACCCCAAGGTGTTGCAAGCCACGTTCGGCGCTCTTGTTGGAGACGGCCTAACGAACTCGCTTTGGCACTTCTCTTTCCTGACCCTAACCTGCGGCGTCGTGGCGCTCGGCGTCGTTAACGGTATTGAACGTTTGTCGAAGTATCTCCTCCCCACGCTCTTCATCCTGATGATCGTCATCATGATCCGTTCGCTCTCGCTGCCCGGAGCCATGGAAGGCGTGAAATTTCTCTTTGACTTCAGCTTTGACAAACTCACCTGGATGAGCGTTTTGAATGCCATGGGCTTTACATTCTTCAGCCTTTCGTTGGGCTGCGGCATCATGGTGACCTATGGCGCCTACCTGAAGGACTCCACCGACATTCCCAATTCGTCGCTGTGGATTGCTTACCTTGCCATTCAGACGGCTCTGCTTGCCGGACTCATGATCATGCCGGCCGTGTTTGCCATGGGACAAGATCCCAACGCCGGTCCGGGTCTCGTCTTCGTAACCATCCCGTTTATTTTCTCGCAGATTCCTTTCGGCTGGTTCTTCATGATCCTCTTTAACGTGTGCCTGTTGGTGGCCGCGTTGACGAGTTCCGTTTCGCTTCTGGAAGTCTGTATCGCTTATCTGCAAAACGAATGGCACATGAAGCGCATCTCCGCTTCGATTCTGTGCTACGTAGGCCTGGCACTTTTGGGCTGCGTCTCCGCACTTTCCTTCGGCGTATGGAGTGAGGTCAAGATTTTCGATCGCATCATCTTCGACTTCCTCGACTGGTTCTGCTCGAACATCATGATGCCTCTGGGCGGCCTCTCGATTGCACTGCTTGCCGGCTGGAAAGCTTGGAATTCGACCTACGTACAGGTCAATCTTGTGAGAAAGTACAGTGCTTCGGCCAACTCCTTTATCAAGTTCTCGCTGCGCTTTCTGGCTCCCCTGTTGGTACTCGTTGTGATCGCCACGGGCGTCTGATAAGTACCCAGAAAACAAAACAGCGCCGCAGCATGCGCCTTTCCTTAGGGCGATCTGCGGCGCTGCTTTTATTCTTGCTGAATTTTTTGTCTCTCTCGCGTGTTTGCATGAGCTTGACCGTTTTGCCAACCGCAAAAATGCTATAAAGAGAAGCTCGGGACGGTCTGTCATAAACCATGACTTCAAAATGACCGCCAAATGCATAAGAATATTTCAGGGACACTTCAATGTCTGACAACAGATCAACCTGGACAAGCCGCATCGGTTTTATTCTGGCCAGTGCGGGTGCCGCCATCGGCCTGGGCGCCATTTGGAAATTTCCCTATCTGGCAGGATCCAACGGCGGTAGCGTCTTCATGTTCCCCTACATCATTCTCTCGTTTACGATCGGACTCGTGCTTCTCATTGCAGAAGTCGGTTTGGGGCGTACGGGCAAAGGCTGTATTGTGACGGCCTATCGCGCTATCGCCGGCAAAAATTGGACGATTTGGGGCTATCTTGGCGTTCTCACGGGCTTTATGGTGCTGTGCTTTTATTCCACCATCGGCGGTTGGACGCTTTCCTATTTGATAGATTCCGCCGTCGGCAAAGGGGTCGTTTCCAATCAGGAAGAACTCGGTGCAATTTTCGGCGGCCTCGTATCCGATCCTATCAAGTCAATGGGCTTTCAGGCGCTTTTCCTGTTCTTGACCGGCTGGGTGGTTGCCTATGAGATCAGCCGAGGCATTGAAAAAATTTCCAAAGTCCTGATGCCGCTTCTGCTCGTTCTCGTCATCGTCGTAATCGTGCGCGGCGTGACGCTGCCCGGAGCCTCCGAGGGGCTTGCGTATCTCTTTAGCTGGAATCCGGAAGCATTCAGCTGGAAGAGTCTGCTGGCCGCGATGGGCTTTACCTTCTTCTCGCTGTGTATCGGTTGCGGATGCATGCTCACGTACGGCTCCTACCTCTCGCAGGATTCCAACCTCATCAACGGGTGTGCCTGGATCACGTTCCTTGCAACCGCCGCCTCCATTCTCGGCGGTTTGATGATCATGCCGGCGGTTTTTGCCTTCAACCTTGATCCTTCGGCGGGCCCCGGGCTCACTTTCATGACCATGCCGGTGGTCTTTGCGCAGCTTCCCTTCGGACAGCTCTTTGCGTTTGCCTTCTATCTGTGTCTGGCTGTAGCTGCCATCACAAGTTCCGTGTCTCTTCTGGAACTCGTCGTGGCATTTCTCGTCGACGAACTCAAAATGCGTCGTGTAACGGCCTCTTTGGTAAGCTGCATCGCGATGCTCGCAGTAGGCTCTCTGTGCACGCTCTCCTTCGGCCCGCTTGCCGACATCAAGCCGCTCTTCGGTCGAAACTTCTTCGATCTGTTCGATTACTTCACGAGCAATCTGTCCTTGCCGATCGGCGGTCTGGTGATCTGTGCCTTGGTCGGCATCAAGCGATGGGCAATGATGAAGGATGAAATTCGCATGGGGTCGGGCGTCTCCGAGTCGATGATGTCTGTCTTCCGCGGCATTCTTACCGTCGGTTGCCCGCTTCTGATTATCGTGGTGCTGATTTCCGGTCTGATGCCTAGTTAAGTTTCCGACTTTTTCTGAAGTCGAAAGCGGCGCGACCAACTTTGTTTCAGAGGCGCGCCGCTTTTCTCATATCCGGACAGAACCTCAAGCCACGCCAACAAAAAAAAACGGACCGCTCACATAAGAGCAATCCGGTTTGCGTTAAGCCTGTTTTTTATGGTTTCAGCCTACTGAGCAAACCATTTGGAGTAAATTTTCTTGTCTTCGCCGGCCTGACGAACGGCTTCAAGCCCCTTGTTGAGCTTATCAAGAAGTTCTTTGTTGCCCTTTTTCACGGCAAAGCCGTACTGCTGGGCGTCTTCAATGGCAGGCTGCAGCTGCAGTGACTGCGACATACGGGGCTGAGTCTTCATGAAATACGCAAGCACGGGACGATCATGCACCACAGCAGAGGCGTTACCGCTCGTGAGCGCCATGAAAGCCTCGCTCGTGGCGTTGTAATTGGTCACCTTGGCACCGGGAATGTCCTTAGCCTTATCGGCACCAGTTGTACCAATCTGCACGGCGATCGCCTGATTTTGCAAAGCCTTGAAGTCAGGGTACTTGGCGGCGTCTTCCTTTCGAACGAGCATGGAGAGACCGGCCGTGTAGTAGGGTTTCGTAAAGTCCACGCGCTTTGCGCGTTCTTCCGTGATGGTAACGCCAGCAGCCACTACGTCAACCACACCCATTCCCAGAGCGGGAATCAGTGCGTCAAATCCCATGTTGACAACCTTGATGTCGTATCCTGCTTTGTCGGCAATAGCGCGAATCAAGTCAATGTCGTAACCCACAAATTCGCGGGTCTGGGTATCCATAAATTCAAACGGAGCAAAAGTGGGCTCCGTGCCGACACGAAGCGTGTCGCGAGCCGAGGCATCGTCGGCAGAAGCAACCGAGAGCGCCGCAACCGCGCAGACGCTCATGATCATTTTTTTTAAAACCATGTGTCCTGTGGCTGAGTCATACTCAACCGTTACGAAAAGCAAAGATTGGATTATACAGAGGCGTGTTTGACAGTAAAAGCGTGCGGATTCAAGCTTGTAGCGTTAAGCGCCGGCCAATAGTCGTCGACGTCGCTGCTCGAAAAGACAAACAGCGGCAGCGGCCCCCACATTGAGCGATTCGCAGGCTTCTTCGATCGGAATCAGATAGCGTTCGTCGGCAACAGCCAACGCTTTGAGCGAAAGTCCAGGACCTTCGGCTCCCATCATCCAGACAACAGGCCCCTTTTCCCATCCCGGCGTACGGAACAAGTCCATGCCGCCGCGTGCATCGGCTGCAAGCACGCGTCCGGCAAAAAGCGTATGTATCTCTTCGGCCGAAACATTGTCGTAGAGTTTGGCACTGAAGTGAGCGCCCATGCCGGCACGCAAGACCTTTGGAGCCCAGAAACCGGCTGACCCGGAACTCGCCGCTATGTGACGAACACCTGCAGCCAAGGCAGTCCGAATGAGCGTACCCATATTGCCCGCGTCCTGAACACCGTCCAGATAAAGCGCATCTTCGGCAATCGGCTGCACGGGTCGATCGGCAAAAGTTGCTGCCACCTCCACCATGATGCCAGTCCCGTTCTCAACAGGACAAACCGCGTCGTAGAGTTTGTCGGTCACTGTGAGGAGCTTCGCACCGGTCGCCTCTGCCACACGTTCTGCCAAGGCCAAAACGTCCGACTGCACGTTGTTTTCACGAACAACGACAGCACGCGTCAACGGGCGTTTTTGACAGATCACTTCCGCCAAATGAATACCCTCGGCTAATGTCGAACCGATTTTTTTGGCACCTCTGGGATGTTCGGAGATTTTTCTCCACCGCTTGATGTTGTCGTTGGCTGCGGAATTGATGAACGTCATGGAAAGGAAACGAATCGGTGAAAAGAGGCGTTAATTCTATCGTTTACAGCTCGAGAGTTTGGAAATCCAGACAAAGCTCGCAAAATGGCAACGTTTTGCACCATGTCAGTGCATATTTTGAGTTTGCTCTTTACCAGTCTTTTTCTTAAGAGTGCTGATTATTTGATCTGCATCAAAATTTTGGTTTCAGGTTTTGCTCTGCTCCTTCGATGTGAAGGTGGTGATACCGGGCAACAAATGACTTTGAGCTAAGCAAAAACAATACCGTGCAAAAAACGACAGAGGCTTGTGGGAAGAGAAAACTTTTCCGGAGACTGAGTTAAGCAAAAAGGTTGACATCGTTTACTCAAATATGTCCGACGTCAACCTTTTTCGGATCGCCTGCTTGAAGTCTTCGGCGACCAAACCGAGCTTCAAATTCTGAGGAGCTGTTGAGGAGCAACGCATATGTGTGTCTGCGATCATTGCCAAAGTAGCACGTCAGCAAACTCCTCGAAAGAGCGGTTTTTATCCATTAGAAAGACTGCATAGGGGTTTACGCGCACAGCGGCTCACACGCCGCTCAAAAATGCTCGTTTTTGGTGCACGTCTTCGATTCGCCTCTCTAGCTGCAACGCCTCTTCCTGAACGAATACGCGCTTGGAAAATGCATTTTTGAGAAACAATGCGCCGTCATTTCCGGCGGCCAGACGAACGGCGATCAGAAAAGCGACGGGCAAAAGCGCCAGTGTCATGCATAAGTCCGAACGAGTCTCGCGTTTGGCCAAAAGCTTTTCTCGTTCTTCGGGATCGGGCATCGCATAGGACAGCACGCTCATAGCAAGCACCGCGTGCAGTCCGGCGCTTCGCTTTTGCTGCGCCTGACGGCGATGAGCGTCAACCTCCTCCATGTATTGCGCAAGCCCTTCTTCGTCGTCTCGCTCTTTGTAATAGACCACCATCCGAGAGTCGGCTTTACGACCAAACGTCATGCAAACAACAAACACCGCCAAAAACGGCGCTATCACGGGAAAGGCAAACTGGACGACCGCAGCCAAGAGCACCTCTTCTTCCCTGTTATAGCGACATGCTTGAATCGAACAAAAGAGAACGCAAGCCGCAATGCTTGCAAAGTACGCCAATGCAAACCGTTCTGTCCCGCCAAAGACCAGAATCAAGACGGCAGCACAAGCCGCTGCAAAACTCCGCAGATCCGGATAGATAACGATGCCGTCATTGGGCGTGAGCTTTTTCATTGCCCGAGTACCACGACGAACAAAGCTACCAAACACGCCGAGCAGTGCCATGGCGAAAACAACACACGCGACAAATCCAGCCGGCACGATCCACAGTCGCATCAGCGTTGCAATCGAGGCATACCCCACGAAAAAGCAGGCCGCAAAAAGACAGGCAAAAAGCACTTGCCTCGTGTATTTATCGCTGCGAAACATCCTTCTGATAACAAGCAAAAGTTTGGAACCTCGGACAATTTTGTCTTCCTGAGATTGTAGAAGTTCATAGGACAGTGAATTTCACGGTTGTGTGAAAGGTGCGAGCGACATCATCCGAACGGATGATGCTCGGCGGTATTGAATCGGGCGCGCGGTATAGTTCGAGAATTGCTTAAATGAATACCCCGACGGCAAGGATTTTGTTTATTTCAATGTTTCGAAATCGCCGTCTCAGAAAGGAAACCGCTGTGACCGACCCAACCGATTCCATGCAAATGCGCCGCGCCGAGCTTCAGCTTCTGCGCACGCTTCCCGAACTGCTCACCCATCACCTGGAGCATCGGCCGCAGATTCCGGTCTACATGCAGTACGATAACCGCGTCAAGCAGTGGCAGACACTCACCGTACAGGATACCTACGAGCGCGTGATGCGCTGGGCGCACGCCTTTGCCGCTCTCGGTCTCAAAAGAGGCGAACGCGTAGCCATGCTCCTTCCCAACGGTATTGACGCGATTTGTTTTGACATGGCTGCGCTCATGTGCGCTCTTGTGCCTGTGCCTCTGCATGCCATCGATACCGCCGGATCCTCGGCTTTCATCCTGCGCGACTCAGGCGCACGATTCCTTGTTACGACAAAATTCAATCGCTGGCGTGACATCGGCGCAGCCATGGATTTGCCCGACCTTCAGACCGTGGTGATCACCGACGAAGGCATTGAAACCACCGTTGCCGACGGGCGCACCGTCACGAGTGTTGATCATTGGCTTGCAACGGGCCAGGATGCCGAATTGCCTCCCGGTCCCGAACCCACAGATCTCGCCGCCCTCGTCTACACCTCAGGCACAACGGGCAAGCCCAAGGGCGTGATGCTCACGCACCGTGCGATTCTCTCGAACATCAACGGCGTTCTGAGTAGCATCTGTCCGCGCGTCAACGAGGTCTGGCTCTCGTTTCTTCCCCTTTCTCACACGCTTGAGCGTCTCGCTTCGTACTACCTTGCGCTCGGCGTCGGCAATCTCGTGGCCTTCAACCGCAACATCGGTTTGCTGCAGGAAGATATGCGCGTCATACGCCCTACCATCATGCTGAGCGTGCCGCGCGTCTACGAAAAAATTTACGCCAAAATCCAAGACCGACTGTCAGCTCAGTCGCCCTTTGTGCAAAAAATCTTCCGGTGGGCGGTTGACGTCGGTTGGCGCCGTTTTTGCCGCAAAAACGGTCTGCCCTGCCCGGCCGGCTTTTCGGCAATTTTTGACCCGCTTGTAGCCGGTTTCCTCGACAAGAAGGTTGGCACCGGGATTCGCAATATTTTCGGCGGTCGTCCTTATGTCTACATCTCCGGCGGCGCCGCCTTCAATCCGCAGGTTGCAAAGGTCTTTCTTGCCCTGGGAGTGGAAATCCTTCAAGGCTACGGCATGACCGAGGCCTCCCCTGTGGTCTGCGTCAATAAGCTTGGCTCCAATCATCCTCAAACAGTGGGCGTACCTCTTGACAACCTTGAAACCAAGCTCGGCCCTAACGACGAACTGATGGTGCGCGGCCCCAACGTGATGGTCGGCTATTGGATGCGTCCTGAAGACACGCGTGCCGTTCTCACAGAAGACGGCTGGCTCAAGACGGGCGATCAGGCCGACATCTACAAGAGCGGACACATCCGTATCAAAGGTCGCATCAAGGAAATCATTGTCACCAGCACCGGTGAAAAGATTCCGCCGGGAGACTTGGAGCAAGCCATCGAAACAGACAATCTGTTTGATCAGGTGATGGCTGTTGGCGAAGATCGTCCCTACATCGCTTGTTTGGCGGTCGTTAATCCCGAGCAATTTGACAAGTTTGTCAAGGAACTCGGCAAGGATCCCAAGAGCGAAGGCATCTTCATGGACAAAGAAGTGCGCAACGCCGCGCTGCGACGCATCAAGGCCTTGACGCGCGACTTCCCGAACTACGGTATTCCGCGCAACGTGCGTTTGCTCGCCGAACCTTGGACCATTGAAGGCGGTTTGCTTACGCCGACTCTTAAGCTCAAGCGAGCTAAGATCCGCGAACGTTTCCACGCTGAAATTGATGAACTGTACGGCGATCGCCGTGGCTAAGGTGTTTCGTCGGTTACGAATTCAGCGGGCTTTTGCATTTCGGTCAAAAGCCCGCTGTCTTTGATTCGTCAGAGCCGTAAAAAATTTTTCAGCAGTTCGTGCCCGAATTCGCTTGCTATTGACTCCGGATGAAACTGTACGGTTTCGATCAGCAAGCTTTTATGTCTCAGCCCTTGAATCTCGCCGTCCGAACTCACTGCCGTCACTTCCAGACAATCCGGCAACGTCTCTCGCTCAACCACCAGCGAGTGATAGCGTGCGACCGTCAGCGGCGAAGGCAAACCGCGGAAAAGTCTTTTACCGTCATGCGTGATGCGATCTGTCTTGCCATGCATAACCTTTCCCGCCCGAACCACACGCCCGCCGAAGACTTCTCCGACAGCCTGATGCCCGAGACAGACGCCCAACACCGGTACATACTCCGAAAAACGCACAATGGCGTCCTTGGAAATGCCTGCCTGCGCCGGAGCACATGGTCCCGGTGAGATGCAGACTCGGTCGGGTTTGCGTTTCAAAAGCTCTTCTACGGTCGCTTCGTCGTTTCTCACAACCTGCACCTCTTCTCCGAGTTCTTGAAAATACTGCACGAGGTTGTAGGTAAAACTGTCATAGTTGTCGATCATCAGGAGCATTTGCTTTTTCCTCGTCTCATTCATAACCCAGTTTCGAAACCGGCTTCCGCCTGTTCCGCCGCACGCAAGACAGCTCGCGCTTTATGCTCCGTTTCCGCATATTCCATCTCCGGAATGCTGTCGGCGACAATGCCGGCAGCCGCTTGGGCATACAAACGTTTGTCTTTGATGACGGCAGTTCTTATTGCTATCGCGAGATCCATGTCCCCCGCAAACGAGATGTAACCTACCGCTCCCCCATAGATACCGCGCGAAACAGGCTCCAGCTCGTCAATGATTTCCATTGCCCGCACTTTCGGCGCCCCGGTTAGCGTTCCAGCAGGAAAAGTCGCTTTCAAAACATCAATATTGTCGAGTCCGTCAAGAAGCTCCCCTTCAACGTGGCTTACCAAATGCTGTACTTGTGAGTAACGCTCAATGGCATATTTGTCGGTAACTCGCACCGTGCCCGGTTTGGCAATGCGGCCGATGTCATTGCGCGCCAAATCGATCAACATTAGATGTTCGGCTCGTTCTTTGGGATCGTGCAGAAGTTCTTCGGCAAGCCGGCGATCGTCTTGCACATCAACTCCTCTCGGTCGAGTTCCCGCAATAGGACGGATCGTCGCTATCCGTTTGCCATCGCGCAATTCCTGTCGCACCAGGATTTCCGGCGAAGCGCCGACAACGAAATGGTCTCCGAAGTTGTAGTAGTACATATACGGCGAAGGATTGAGACTTCGCAGCGCCCGGTACAAGGAAATCGGACTTTCGGTAAAGCTGCGCTCAATGCGTTGACCAATTTGCACCTGCATACAGTCGCCGGCCAGAATGTAGTCCTTGGCCTTCCGCACAGCCTTCGAATAATTTTCCCTGTCAAACGGACGCTCGGATTCGTGAACGATGCCACCGGCAGCATACGGAGCTTCTACCGGTCGAGCCAATGCCTGTTTGAGACTTCGAATACGACGAACAGCTGCCGAGTATGCCCCTGGAACACTTGGATCAGCATTAATAACGATGTACATACGACCTTTAAAACTGTCGATCACAACGAGTTCTTCGCACAACAGCAAACAGATATCGGGCACCCCGATACCTCCGGCCTTATTGCGCCCCAATTTGCTGCGTTCGATCATTCGAACCGTGTCATAGCCGAAGTACCCGACCAGTCCGCCCGTCAAGCGTGGCAACCCCTTAGGCAAGGCAACACGAAAGCGTTTGATAAATCTCTGCACAAAGTTAAGGGGATTTGTTTCGGTGTCGCGTTCGGTCTCTTTTCCGTCAGTCAAAACCTGAGTGTAAAAACCAGAATCTGTCAGATGACTGACGATCTTTATGTGAGCCTTTAATCCCACAAAACTGTAGCGTGAAAAGCTTTTGCCGCCTTCCGCACTCTCAAGCAGAAAGGTGTCGTTGTCGCGTCCGGCGAGCTTCAGGTAAACCGACAGCGGCGTTTCCAAATCACACAAGCATTCGCTTACCAACGCGATACGGTTGAAGCCTTCGCGGGCGGTCGCTTCGAATTCGATTTCGGTCATCATGATTGAAAAGTTCCTCAAGAACGGATTCCGCCCTACACTGAACAACACACTTTGGGCGTCATTCGGCGCATCTGTCGACAAAGGCGTCGCCAGCAAAACACGCGGAAATCAATGAATTTAAATCGGGAAAGAAACTCAACAGCTCACAGGAAAGCTGTTAAGACTTACGCAGAAAACTAACCCGACATTCGCCGGAGAGCATCTGCGAAATCAGGGAAAGTTTTAGGACCGCCAGCACCAAGCCCCCCGTGCATACCAGCCGGACGGCTTATGCACGCGGCGTACCGAGCGAATGTGTGCAAATTGTGCTGCAGACAAAATCATGGTGTCGGAACTGCCGATGGACAAATTCTGGGACAAAAAGAAGGAACCTGTATTGGTCGCCCTCTAGTTTTAGCGAATGCGATAGGGCTTCGCAATAGGCAAAAGAATGTAGAAAACGGAAGCGGCATTGATTAACCGCTTCCGTTTTCTGAGGTCAATTGAAGTTATCGGAGCAAAGTGACAGGCTCATTACCAGTTGTTGATCTTGGGCCAAATCGTCTGAACGTTGTTGTTCTCGTCAACAACGAAATACTTGTCGAAGGCGGCAGCCGTAGGACAGGCGTGATTGGGAAGGATTCTCAAGCGCGTGCCAATGGGAAAATCCTCCGGACGGATCGGCGAGCCGTCTCGGCTGCAGACAATACCGTGCTCCTGGTTAGCTGATTTCATCCAGAGGTTTTCAATCGGCTTACCGGTTTCATCGCAAACAAGGCCGTAACCCCAGTCCACCGACTGAGCCGCCGTGCCTCGATCTCGACTCATTGCCATCCAGCCACCGTCAGTGATAATCCAGCCCTTTTGCGGCTGATGACCGATGACTGTCACAAGAACGGATATGGCAATATCTTTAACTTTGCAAACATTGAGGCCCGCCATCACCAGATCTTGGAAAACACCTACGCCGCTACGGTATTCCGTAACGCCTTCAGTGTCTTTGACGGCCGTAAAGGTCGGGGTTGAGCCAACGGAAATGATTTCACATGTGTAGCCTGCTGCCTTGAGCGTATTGGCTGCTGTCATGATCTGGCGAACCTCGTTGGCTGCGTAGGCTTCGAGTTCTTCGCGGCTACGGGAAAGATAACTGTCGCCGGCATGCGTCAGGACTCCCTTGAAGACGGCACCGTCGGTCAACGCCTTGGCAACCGTCACCAAAGCGGGATCGTCGGGTTTCAAACCGGAACGGTGGCCGTCGCAGTCTATCTCGAGCAACACGCCGATCTTGGTGTTGTGTGTGCGACAAAACTCACTTACGGCCATGGCACTTGCTAGATTGTCAAGAATGATCTTGACATCAGCGCCGCGACTATTGAGAAGTGCAATACGAGTCAGCTTCTGCGGGGCGATGCCTACGGCATAAATGATGTCCGTGATGCCTTCCTCATCGAACATGTACTCGGCTTCCTTGACTGTCGAAACCGTAATGCCGCCGAACATTCCCTGCACCTGCATGGCGGCAATAGGAGCACACTTATGGGTCTTCACGTGCGGGCGCCAGTTGACGCCAAGTTCGTGAGCTCGTCTCTGGCAGTAATCGATGTTTTCAAAAAGCTTTGTCTTGTCGATCAATAGACTCGGGGTGTCGAGTTCGCTCAACTTCAGACTGATGGACATGTCTCATCTCCGAACTGGGTTTGCTGAAAAGTTATCCGATTTTACGGGCACGTACAGTAAGTGTAATCGCCGAAAACTGAGACATACCTCCTAGGCGTCTTTGCCTGTATTACTTGGTAAAGATCAAGATTTCTGTTCTAACTTGTCAGGAACTGAGCCAACAATCCCGAAAGGTGCTCAAAGTTTGCGACAATCAGAAAGTCTTGTGCGCGGCAATTTATTTTGACAAAACCGTTTGCCGTCACGCCTAACACAACTAAAAAGAGACTCGCCCTATGGCCATTATTGTTCACAAGTACGGCGGCACTTCAATGGGAAGCGTCGAGCGCATTAAGAATGTCGCCAGACGCGTAGCCAAGTGGCACCGCGCCGGCTATCAGATGGTGGTGGTGGTTTCAGCGATGAGTGGTGAAACAAACCGCCTCATCGCACTTGCCAAGGAAATCATGCCCAATCCAGATCCTCGGGAGCTTGACGTCATCGCCAGTACCGGCGAACAGGTCTCCATCGGCCTGCTCGCAATGGCACTCAAAAGCATTGGCGTTGATGCCGTGAGCTTCAACGGTTCTCAGGTCGCCGTACACACGGACAGCGCCTTCACAAAAGCCCGCATTGAGTCGATCGACAGCGAACCGGTTATGCGTGAACTGAACGCCGGCAAGGTTGTCATTGTCGCCGGCTTCCAAGGTCGGGACAGCGCGGGCAACGTTACCACGCTCGGCCGCGGCGGCTCTGACACCTCGGGCGTAGCACTTGCCGTGGCACTTAAGGCCCAGGAATGCCTCATCTTCACGGACGTTGACGGCGTCTATACCACCGATCCGCGCATTGAGCCCAAAGCTCGCAAGCTTGACGTCATCAGCTTTGAAGAAATGCTCGAGCTCGCCAGTCTCGGCTCTAAAGTGCTGCAGATCCGCAGCGTGGAATTTGCCGGCAAATATCACGTACCCGTGCGTGTTCTCTCAAGCCTTACCGACCCCAACATTCCCGTTGACGTCGAAGCGTCCAGCGGTACCCTGATTTCTTTTGAGGATGATCCGAAGATGGAGAAAGCCCTTGTTTCCGGCATCGCCTGCACCCGCGATGAAGCCAAAATCACGCTCTCGCGCGTTCCCGATACTCCGGGCGTTGCCTATAAGATTCTCGGCCCTGTGGCCCAGCACAACATTGACGTTGACATGATCGTTCAGAACGACGGTCTCGACGGCACAACAGACTTCTCCTTTACCGTTCCACGCGGAGACGTAGACAAGTGCTTAAAGGTGCTCAACGACGAAGTCGTCCCGGTCTGCCATCCCGAGGGCATCCATACCAACGTTGATATCGCTAAAGTCAGTGTGGTGGGCATCGGTATGCGCACTCACGCAGGCGTTGCCTGCCGTATGTTTGAGTCGTTGGCTGCTGAAGGCATCAACATCGAAATGATCAGTACCTCCGAAATCAAGGTGAGCCTGGTAATTCAGGACAAGTACATGGAGCTTGCCGTGCGTGCCCTGCATAAGGCTTTCAATCTTGAAGGAAACTCTGCCAAGCTCTGATTACACCCAGATCTTTGCTTGTGAGCTGAAAACAAAGTCCTGTCGGCACGGTCGGCAGGACTTTTCGCTATCATTCGCGCAACTGTTTCATCTTCATTATTTCAAAGGCTTGCCCATGCAAAACACCGTCATTGCACCATCCATCCTTTCGGCCGATTTCGGACGTCTTGCCGAAGAAGTCCGTGATGTGGTCTCAGCCGGTGCCGATTGGATTCACTTTGACGTGATGGACAACCATTACGTGCCGAATCTCACCGTCGGTCCGCTCGTGTGCGAAGCGATTCGTCCGCACACACAAGCCGTCATTGACGTTCATTTGATGATTGAGCCTGTTGATAGCCTGGTGCCGGCCTTTGCCAAAGCCGGTGCCGACATCATTACCTTCCACTGTGAAGCAAGCCGACACATTGATCGCACACTGCAGCTGATTCACAACGAAGGCTGCAAGGCAGGTCTGGTTTTCAATCCTGCCACTCCGCTCGATTATCTCGACTACGTCATCGACAAAGTCGACATGGTTCTTCTGATGAGCGTCAATCCGGGTTTCGGCGGTCAGAGCTTCATTGACTCGGTCTACAACAAAATCCGTGCCATGCGTGCCAAACTAGACGACTATGAAGCCCGTTCGGGACGCAGTATCCGTCTGGAAGTTGACGGCGGAATTAAAACCACCAACATCGCCGAAGTCGCTAAAGCCGGCGCCGATACGTTTGTTGCAGGTTCCGCCGTGTTCGGCATGAAAAGTCCCGAAGGCTACAAAGAAGTGATCACTGCAATGAAAAACGCCGTCGCAGCCGCTCGCTAAGAAACGTATTGCTCACAGGTGAAAAAGCCGCACTCGAATCAACGGTGCGGCTTTTTTACCTTGCCTGATGAATTTCAAAGCTTCTTGAGTTCTTCCTTGACCGTCAGCCGAACCGTGTTTTCCACGGCCTTCTGAAGATCGGAACGGATACGAGTTGCTGCCGTCTTGAGAGTAACGTCCACGATAATCTCAATTTGAGAGTTAAGTCGCTCCACAACCTTCGGAACAATTCTTGCAACGAGCTCTTCTTCGGAGAGCCCCAATGACGTCACTTGTTCATGCTCCGGTCGAGCTTGAACAGGCTTCGACTGAGGTTCAGGGTTCTCAATTGCATCTGAATGCTGTGTTGTTTCGGGCTGCGGTGCAATTGTCCGAGAAGTCGCTTCTACCTCGGACAGCCCGGGAATTGAGCCGTGCTTGAGCTCCTGCGCCGCGCGCTTGAGCTCCTCCCAATCGTACGGAACACGGTCTTTCAAAAGCGGAGAATGGTAAGAAGTCATTTTTTAACCTGCGCTACGGTCGTAAGCGTTAATCGTCACACCGGCGGTCTTGTAAAGCCGATAGCGGGCGCGGGAATTAAGAAGTTCCTTCTGATTGGTTGAGACGATGTCCACGACACGATTAAAGGGCGCAAGCATCTGCTGCCAATCAGGCGGGACCATTTCGTCAAGCAAAATGATGACGTCGGCTGGCTTCAACAGCGTGATGTCACTGGCAAAAACGACAGGCGCATCAGCTTCAAACGCAGAACCTGCCCAAGCGTGGGCGATGAAGGTCAAATCCTCAAAGCGCCAAAGATCGTCGTAGGCGCGCCGCAACAGCACTTCGTTGCTGCTCCAGACGGCAACGGTAAGTCCCATCTTGCGCACCTTCTTGATCAGACGGCAGGCATAGATCGTGCGTTGCGCAACATTGAAGTGAAAGTCGATTTGCTGCATACGGCGTCTTGTTCAGGTTCTCAACCTCTGTTACAGCAAAGCCTTACTTTGCGGTCGTCTTCGTCTTGGACGTTGCCTTAACCTTCTCGGTCTTCACTTTTGAGACTTTGGGGGCCGGAGCACGGGAAAGCAACCACTCAAGGAGCAACGGCAACGGACGAGCCGTACCGCCTCCCTTGCCTCCTGCAGCCTGTGCAGTACCGGCCACGTCAAGATGCGCCCAGGGGCACTTTGGGGCAAACGCCGCTAGGAATGTTGCAGCTGTGCAGGCACCGGCACCTGCCGTCCAGCTGATGTTGGCAAGATCGGCCACGGAGCTTTCAAGGGCCTTTTTGTAGGTGCCGCCCATCGGCATCGGCCAGACGGGATCGTGTGCGCTGTCAGCCGCGCAAGCAAGCGCTGCCGTGAGCGGCTCATCTTCACAAAACAGCCCCGAGACGTCGTTACCGAGTGCCACAATGCAGGCACCCGTGAGCGTAGCCACGTCAATGCAGACTTCAGGTGCAAATTCGGCAGCTCGCGCCAGAGCATCGGCCAGAATCAAACGACCTTCGGCATCGGTGTTGAGAACTTCGACGGTCAAACCACTCAGCGTAGTGATGACATCGGCAGGCTTCAATGCAGAACCCGAAGGCAGGTTTTCCACGGCCGGCACCAGCGCCACCACGTTTTCCTTAAGTTGCATTTCGGCGGCGGCCTTGACAGCAGCCATCACGACGGCAGCCCCCGACATATCGAATTTCATTTGATCCATCGTGCGGCTCGGCTTGAGGGAGATGCCCCCCGCATCAAAGGTTACGCCCTTACCCACCAGAACAACCGGAGCTTTGGTCGTTGCCGCCCCCTGCCAGGCAAGTTCAATGAAAACAGGATCGGTGTGGCTTCCTTTGCTCACGCCGATCACGCCGCCCATGCCGGCTTCGTCAATGGCGTCTTTGTCGAGCACCCTGACGGTAAGCTTGCCTTTGGTGGTCTTGCCCGCTGACTTATCAAATTCGCGCACCACGCTTTCGGCAGCTTCGGCAAGGAACTGCGGGTCACAAATATTAGGGGGAAGATCCTGGAGTTCCTTGGCCCATATCATGGCACCTGCGGAAATGCACCCCACTTCGAGACTGGATGCTACGTCCGTTTCGGACACCCAAAGAATCTTTTCCACGACCTGCGGGCCCTTTCCTTTGGTCTTGAGACCGCGAGACTTGTGGGAAGCAAAAAGAAGCTCACGCACAGCACTGCGCGCTGCCCACACTTCGTCACGTTCGGGCAGCGTCCACTCTGCAGAAGTCAAAGCAACAGAGCCGCATTTGACAAACCGTGCCACTTTGCGGTGCACATTGATGAAGGTCTTTTCGCTGAAAGCGTCCTTCATGCCCAGACCCACAGCAATCACGCGCTTGAAATCCAAACCGGGAACAGCGTAGAAAACAGCAACTTCGGAAGGCTTACCCTTGAAGTCGCCTGCTTTGATCTGAGCGCTCAAGAGGCCACCTAAATTATCAACGGCCTGAGCCGAAGCTGTGAGTTCAGGTTTACCCTCTTCTCCACCGCACCAGACACCCACCACGAGTGTGTCGGCCTGCAATTCAGTGAGTTTCTTTTCAACTTCAATTTGCATGTCTCGTCTCTCCAAATCTGTCCGAAGGGCCTTCCGACAAGCAGATGGCTCTCAAAAAAAGAAGAATTTCGTTCCTTAATGGTAGGAAGCCTTTTTGGCTTCGTCGACACGAATGGGCGGAAAGCTGTCCCAGCGTTCGCAGCCCGGGCACTGCCACGAAAATGTGTGTGCCAGGAAGCCGCAGTGACTGCACTGATAGCGAGCAAAAAGCTTGCTCTGCTTGGTCGTAACCTCGGCCAGAAGTCGTGCCTGTTCGTCATCGGGATCGGCTTTGGATCGCAGATTGCACAAAACCGAGAACGCTGAAAGAGACGGACGGCTTTTGAGCGCTTCGCCGGCAAAAGCAGCGGCTGTAGGCGCATCGGCCCAAACAGACATGCGAGCAACGGCTGCGGTCAGAACATCGACAGACCCCGACTTCGCAAATGTCTCCTTTAAATATTTCATAGCAGCAGCTTTATCTGTTTCTGCCAGAACGTCAGCCTTTTTAGCGGCAATAAGCGGCGCGTAAGCAGGCTTGGCATTTTCGATTTGACTCCAAGCCGAAATCGCATCTTGAGTTTTGCCGGCGTCAAGCGCGAGATCTGCCGCCAATGACAAGGCACGCGGATTTTCCGGATTGGCCTGCAGCGCACTCGTCACGAATTCGGACGCGCGTGCGGCATCCTTGGTGCATCGAGCCAGATTAGCCAGCTCACAATAATAGTGACTGATCTCAACATGCAAATCTTTGCCGCTTTTTTGCAGTCTCTCCGCCGTTTCCACAGCTTTCTTCCATTCGTGTTCGGTGCAGTAGATGTGCATCAGTGCTTCCAAAGCCTCAACTTCGCGTCCCTTGAAGGTCGAAAGCTGCTCGTAGGCCGATTCTGCACGGTCGTACATACCGGACTTAAGATAATCAAGAGCAAGTTCGGCCATGGCCAATGCACGTTCTTTTTCGGGAAGTTCGGCTCGATTAACGAGGAAACTGTGCAGACGAATAGCACGGTCAAACTGACCACGGCGGCGGAACAGATTGCCAAGCGCATGGTGCAATTCGATCGTTTCGGGGTCCAATCGCACGACTTCGATAAAAAGGTCGATGGCTTTGTCTGCCTTGACAGGGTCGTCGCTCAACAGAAGAGAAAGCCCTTTGGCATAGTGCTCATCAATGCCCTGCGTCGCCTTTTTGTGCTGTTTGAAATCAACCCCGCGCAACCACCAACCGGCAGCAAAAAGAATCGGGACCGCAATCAAATACCAGAGTTCGAATTCCATTTATTTCACTAGTCAATCAAAAATCAGTTCAATCCTGAGGCAGGTTTTTCTTGGCAAACAGGATATCGTGCCAACCGAGTTCCTTGGCCACAGGATTGCGCAGCAGATAGGACGGATGATACGTGACCACCGCGGGCACCTTTCGGCCCGCAATCTCCACTTCGTACAAACGTCCGCGCATCTGCGAGATAGGGCGTGTTTCGCCAAGCAGTCTGTACACAGCATGCTTGCCCATCAAAATCAAGAGTTTGGGCTGCAACAATTCGAGCTGACGGTCCAGAAAAGCGGAACACGCCGCTACTTCATCGGGTTTGGGGTCACGATTTCCGGGAGGACGGCACTTCAAAACATTACAAATGGCAACGTCCTTGCCTCGTTCCAGAGAACAAGCCTTGAGAATTTCGGTCAAAAGCTTGCCGCTGTTGCCGACAAAAGGAATGCCCGAAAGATCTTCTTCTCGCCCAGGCGCCTCTCCCACCATCACAATAGGGCAGCCCGGTGCTCCGTCGGCCACCACCGTGTTGGTGCGTTCGGACGCCATAGGACAGACGCGGCAACGATCGGCAATCGCCTTGATATCTTCCCAACGCGCCGTTCGAAGTTCGGCAACAAGCTGTGCGTCGGCTTGCACTTGGACCGAGACCGGCTGAGGAGCCATGATAGGACGCAGAGCAGGACGCGCAACGACCTTCGGTGTTACCGCAGGTTTGAGCGATACGGAAGGTTGTGCGGAAGTGATGGGTGCAGATTTCGCAAAAGTACTTGCCGCAGGGGACGCAGTCTGAATGCCAACGGCGGCCTGCTGGCGCCGCAAGCGCGTCGCCATCGGGCCGCGGCGCACCATAGCAGGAACTGCAGAAGCGGAACCGGCCGAAATTGTTGCCGACGGCGAAACAGCCGCTGGCGCAGCCTCTGCCGGCGCGTGAACGGCAACTGCCGCAGGCTTGGGTTCAGGCGCAAGCGGATCAACGCCGTCGCGCAGTACCCACTGCACGCCGACATTCATTGCCTGCCAAATTTGACTTTGTTCCCGCGTAAGCGCCATCGATGGGTTTCTTTCTTTGTCTTCTTAGTCGTGTGACACGGATTCGGAAAACTGTGCCGTCATCAAAATCGCATCTTCCCGACCATTTCCCGTCGGGTAGTAATTCTTACGACGCCCGGTTTCTTCAAATCCGAACGAAGTGTACATTTTACGCGCACGGGCGTTGCTCTCCCGAACTTCCAAAAACATCCGGGCCGCGCCGTTGCGTCGTGCAAGACTCATTACCTCTTTCAAGAGCGCTTTTCCGTATCCCCTGCCCTGCATGGCGGGTTCCACCGCAATCTCCAGAAGTTCCGACTCGTCAATGACGTGCATCACAGCGGCAATGCCTGCCGTCCTGCCGTCAACCGATAAAACAGTGAGCGTGTTTCCTGAAGCGTGCGCGTCCGAAAAGTTTCTCAACGTCCAGCCGAACGGATCAGCCCGATGCGTGAGATCCGCGACGACTTCAAGGTCAGCCGGTGTCAGCGCACGAAATACAACTTCGCTCAAAGCTTTTCTCCGGCGCGGCGTTGCTCAATCGTAAGGGCCACGCGATTGCGGACATACAAAGGTGCGGCCAGATGCGGATCGGTCGTCATGCCAGCGGCAAACATCACGGCGGCAAGTTCCACGATCTCCTTGGCGGAGACCTGCTCGGTCTCTATTACAGTGACACGTTCCGGAACTTCGATTTCTTCTCCATAGGCCGTAAAAGCCGTACCGATGACAGCCTCAATACCATCCGCGAGAAGACATTCCTTGACGTCACCGGGCTTGACCAATTCGGGAGCACGAAGCTCAAGTGGCATACCGCCCTGCGCAGCGCGTTCGTATGAGGCTGTATAACACTCGTGCATGCGCGCATCGTTAACCACACAAATACGATTGATATCCGGATGCGACTGGAAAACAGAGTACGCAGCGGCAGCGAGGTTGCCCACCTGGACCGTGGGCTTACCGATCGCCCAAGACAGCCCCTGCGCTACCCCGCAGGCCACTCGCAAACCGGTAAAGGCACCGGGGCCCGCACCGAACGCAACGGCATCCATATCGGCCACCTTGAGGTTCTTGCGACTGAGTACCTCATCGGCAAGCGAGATCAAGCTTTCGGTATGACGGTTTTTCTCTTTAAAAATGCTACAGACGACTTCGCCGTCGGCCAACAGTGCAGCGCTGGCATAGTCACCGCTCGTTTCAACAGCTAGGATTCGAGTCACGATTTTTGAATTCTGCTTGAGTTATTCTTGAGGCTTCCGTCAGAAACGGATTCTTCCTCATCACCAGGCAACGCAAAAAGTTGAGCCATCGGACGATTCAAAGCCTCGTTCGTTGAAAATTGTTTCCACCAATCGGCCAAAATACCGACGGCGTCATCTTTGCCGGCCAAGCGTTGCATCTTACTCGAAACAAGCGAATTGCCTCCGCTTACCGCAAAAAATTCAAATGCACGCAAAAGCGTTGTCTTCTGACTGTCAGCCACAAGCACCCATTCCTGCGTGCGGCCTCCCGCCTCCGTTGTCACTGGTGCCACATAGCCCGCTTCTGCCAATCGAGAAAGAATGCGTTCTGCGGCTTCAGGATAAGTATCCGTGGCATCACACAGTTCTTCCACGTCCAAGATCGGTCGCTTTTGACGCAAACGCAGATGCACAAGCTCACGCAACATCGCCAAAGCGGTCAAAAATTCGTTACCCGGTCGGTAATAATCCAGGAAGCGCCCCGCGGTGAGTTTAGGAATCGTCGCGGCAATCGCAGCACCGGCAAAAAAGAGATACCAAGCCACATAAACCCAGAGAACAAAGACAGGAATCGCCACAAAAGCGCCGTAAATATTGGTCAGCGTTCCGGCCGTCACCCACATGCCGAAAAGTTGCTTGACAACCAAGCCGCAAACGCTCACGACTGAGCCGCCCACGAGCGCGTGACTGAAATGCACGCGACAAGCCGGCACAAACTTGTAGATCACTGCAAAACCAAAAGCCTGCAGGAACACCTGACCGACGTTGTAAAGCGTCTTGGAAACACCGGGATCAATTCCTTCCAAAGCCATAGCTGCGTAGTGGCCGGTCATAGTAAGACTCACAGCAACTGCCAGAGGACCCACGGTCATCAAGGCCCAGTAAATCAACACTCTTTGAAACCAAGGACGCGGCGCCGTCACCTTAAAAATGCGATTTAGCGTTACGAAAAGCTTGTCTATCAGAAGAAACGCCGTGACAGCCAAACCGAGCAAACCGAAAGTTGTCAGACCTGCGGCGTGCGACGTGAACTGACTGATATAGCCCAGCAACTGCTCGCTATACTGCTCAGGCAGCAAGCTCATCACAATCAAGTCTTCTAGCGCCTGCCTGGCGCCGGCAAAACCCGGAAAAGCGGAAAAAGCCGCAAGCGACAAAGCGAGCACCGGCACGATAGCCGTCAATGTCGCAAGTGCCATCGTGGACGTGACTTCCGTGAGGTCGTTTTCCCTCGCGCGATCGGCGGCAAATCGCAACAGAGTGCGAAAGCTAGAGATGAGTCCTTTTTTGCGCAATTTTTCGCGCAGTGTCAGACGATGACGCAAGCCGAGGCGCCGTCCGGGATTATTCGGAGACGAAGAACGTTCCTGAGTGTTTGCCGATGATGTCATGGAGATGAAAATTGCAGCCTGTTTTGTAATTATCGCAGGCTTGGCGCATAGCAGTTGCGATTTGTATTGCCAACGGCTACGGCGGGTTTCTTGAAAAGCCGTCATTGATAAGCCTTTTCAAGCAACAGGCGGCCGCAGTACAATAACACGCTCTTTTTTGGTATGAGACACCCTTTTCGTCTCTTTTTGCAATTCGACATTCATGCGCGCCAGTCAATTTTTCATCAAGACGCTCAAGGAAGCTCCGGCCGACGCCGAAATTCCCAGTCAGATTTATTCAGCCCGTGCCGGGCTTATCAAAAAACTTGCTGCAGGTGTGTTCACATTCATGCCGATGGGCATGCGTGTCATGCGCAAGATTTCAGCCATCATCCGAGAAGAAATGGATCGCGCGGGCGCCATCGAGCTATCCATGCCGATCGTACAACCTGCCGAACTCTGGCAGGAATCCGGCCGTTGGGCCAAGTACGGTCCTGAGCTCCTACGCTTCAAGGACCGCCATCAGCGCGACTTCGTGATCCAGCCCACAAGCGAAGAAGTGATCACCGATCTGGCACGTCAGGAAATCACGAGCTGGCGTCAGCTTCCCGTCAACTTCTATCAAATTCGCACGAAGTTCCGCGACGAACGCCGTCCGCGCTTCGGCGTGATGCGCGCCCGCGAATTCATGATGAAGGACGCCTACAGCTTCGATCGCAACGCCGAAGAAGCCGGCAAGTCCTATGAAGTGATGTTCGACGCCTACATGCGCATCTTCACGCGTCTGGGCCTCGTGTTCCGCGCCGTTCGTGCCGACAGCGGCGCCATCGGCGGCTCGCGTTCTCAGGAATTCCAGGTGATCGCCGATGTGGGCGAAGACGTGATCGCCTACTGCCCCGATTCAGACTACGCGGCCAACATTGAGCTTGCCGAAGCCTTCTCGTTGATTGACGCTCGCAAGGCTCCTTCTCAAGAAATGGTCAAACATGCCACGCCGGGCAAAGAAAAGTGTGAAGACGTCGCCCCGTTCCTCGGCATTGCTCTTACCGACTGCGTCAAGAGCATCGTTCTGGCGCACGACGAAGAAGATGAAAACGGCAAAGCGCTACCGGCCAAGATTGTGCTCGTTTTGCTGCGAGCCGATCACGACTTAAACGAAGTCAAGGCCGGTAAGCTGCCTGAAATGAAAGGCGCTCTTCGTTTTGCCACGGAGGAGGAAATTCGCACTCATTTTAACGGTGCCAACCCTGGATCTCTCGGACCCATCGGCATCGCTGAAGATGTCGTGGTCTACGCCGACCGCACGGTTGCCAACATGAGCGATTTCTGCTGCGGCGCCAACGAAACCGGTTTCCACTACACAGGAGTCAATTTCGGCCGCGACCTGCCCGAACCCAAAGTGGCCGACCTGCGCAATGTCGTCGAGGGTGACAAGAGCCCGGACGGCAAGGGGCAGATTCGTCTTCAGCGCGGCATTGAAGTCGGTCATGTCTTCTATCTCGGCACAAAGTATTCCGAAGCCATGAAGGCAACCTATCTCGATGAAAACGGCAAGCCGCAGGTTCTTGAAATGGGTTGCTACGGCATCGGCGTCTCCCGTGTCGCAGGTGCCGCCATCGAACAGTGCCACGACGACAAGGGCATCATCTGGCCCGACCAAATCGCTCCGTTTGAAGTCGTCATCTGCCCGATGAACTACGCCAAGAGCGAAGCTGTGCGAGCAGCCGCCGACAAGCTTTATGCCGAACTCAAAGATCTCGGTGCTGACGTCATCCTCGACGATCGCGATATGCGCGCCGGCCCAATGTTTGCCGACTGGGAACTGATCGGTGTGCCGCACCGCATCGTAATCGGCGATCGCGGTCTTAAGACCGGTGAAGTCGAATACGTCTGTCGCCGCAGTCTCAACAAGAAGGAGATGCTGCCGGTAGGTGAGGCAGCCTCAATCGTGAAGTCACGCATCGCGAACGCTTAAAGTCCCGACTTCGGTTAACTGATATCCGACGCCGCTTTGCTCAATTCGGGCATAGCGGCGTTTTTTGTAAAAATGGAAGCTCAATTATTTGATTTAAATCAAATTCACTCTCTTCGCTTTTCGTTCGCTGTCAGATCAAAAAAGAACTGCCGACGCCCCTCATCTCGATCGCGTCAATAAACCCTTCATTTTTAACGATTTTTTGACTTTTCACTCCTCTCAATCCGTAAGATTCCACTGCCGGCGGCACTCTTTCTTCCGGCACATCTGAGTCTTTCTGTTTCTCTCTCCTTCGGTCCGACAAGGATCTTCCGGTTCCTATGAAATCTTGGATTGAGTGCCGCTGGCGCGGCGTACTATCTTCCGTCGTGATCGGCGCTGCCGCACTGTTTGTCTCCAACACGTACGGCGGCCCGACAGTTCTCTACGCCCTGCTGCTCGGCATGGCATTTCACTTCATCTCCGAAGACAATCGCGCGGTGGCTGGCATTGAATTGTGCGCCAAAAACTTCCTGCGCATCGGCGTAGGCCTTCTAGGCGCACGCATCACCGCCGAAGAACTCGCCCAGCTCTCCGTCGGCTCCATCACGGTTCTCATCACGGGCGTTTTTGCCACCGTTGCCTTTTCGATGCTGCTTAACCGCTGGATAAAGTGGCCTCGTGCCGAGGGTGCTCTGGCCGGCGCTTCGGTTGCCATCTGCGGAGCCAGCGCTGCTGCTGCTCTTGCCCTTGTCATTGACAAGAAGGCCCTGCGTGAACAGGCTCTTTTGGCCATCATTGTTACGGTAACGGCCTTGTCGACGATTTCCATGATTCTCTATCCGATTCTGTGCGAACTTCTCGGGTTTGAATCGTCTCGCGCCGGTTTGCTTCTGGGCGGCACCATCCATGACGTCGCTCAGGTGGTCGGCGCAGGCGCCATGCTTGGAAACGACGCACTTCAGACCGCCACCATGACCAAAATGCTGCGAGTGGCGATGCTTATTCCGATGATGTTTGTGTTTACCGCTTTGTTTGCGGCCAAAGGCGAACACGGTGAACCCAGCGGTCCCAAGACCGTCAATCCGTTTGCTCAAATTCCTCTCTTTTTGATCGGATTCGTTGTGCTCGCCACCCTTAATGTCGCCGGCATCATTCCGATCTCGGTTAGCGACAGCCTTGCGCAAGCCTCTCAGCTACTGATTTTGGTCGCAATGGGTGCGCTCGGTATCAAGACAAGTCTGGGCAAACTCAAGGCTGTCGGCTGGGCGCCGATCGTTTTAATGACACTCGACACGATCTTTCTCTTTGTCTGGGTCCTCGCAGGCATATTGCTTGTTTCCTGATTTTCCTCAAGGCGCCTAAGCGGCGCCTATGTGTTACGAAGCTTCAGGCTGTTGCTAAAATGCGCGGCATGGAGGTTTGTGTCTACGAGCCGACAGCTCGACACAATATTAAAATTTGTTGGTTGTGCCTTTGTGGCAAACCTTTCAAACCGGAGAAATCAAAGTGGAGTCGCTGAAGCCTTTGGTGCGCGTGATTGACGACGACGACGCAATGCGTCGCTCGTGGGCCTTTTTGATCGAGGGTGAAGGCTGGGATGTGGCTGTTTATTCCGACGCCCTGGATTTCATTAGTTCCGGCGACTTCCAACGCCCCGGTTGCCTCGTTCTCGATGTGCGTATGCCTCGCATGAGTGGTCTGGAACTGCAGGACAAGATGCGCGAATTGGGTATTGACCTTCCGATCATCTTCATTTCCGGTCACGGTGACATTGACATGGCCGTGCGCACCCTCAAACTCGGCGCCGTTGACTTCCTGCAAAAACCCGTCGACGATCAGCGTCTGTTGACTGCCATCGGCAGCGCCGTGATGAATAACCTCAACCACCGTCGTACGGAGATGGAACTCTCATCCTTCCGTAGCCGCTTGATGCAGCTCACACAACGTGAACGCGAAGTGATCCGCATGGTTGCCCACGGCATGAGCAACAAACAAGTCGCAGAAAACCTCGGCATCAGTGAAAAGACGGTACAGGTACACCGCGGCTCGGCCTACCGCAAACTGGATCTGCACAACGCCGCCGAAATCGCTCGACTGCTGTTGCGTTCAGGCGATCCGCTCTGATCAAAATTTACTTCGTTAGAAAAACCTCCGGATCGGTTTCGGTTCGGAGGTTTTCTTTCGTCTTCGGGACACCTTTTTGCCTAAGGCAAAGACTCTCCTCTCGCAATCAGGACTCGCTTGGCCTTACCGGGAAGCCCACTCATCCAGGGAAAGTCCCGTTCATGACTTTCACGGAACCGCTTGACCTCGTCAATTTCAGAGAGCGTCGCATCCACCATGTCAAGGCCCAGCTCCAGCATTCTGCTGTGACGCGGCGCTATCGCAAAACTCACGACTGCATCACCCGTACGGATCGTTCGTGCAGCAAGATTGACCGTAAAACTTGCCTCTGGATCGGCGCGAAGGACGGCAAAGAGCTTTTTTGAGTCGTCTGCTGTAATTTTGCAAGCCAGCAGTCCGTTGTTAAAGCAATTGCTGTAGAAGATCTCGCCGAAGCTTGGCGCAACCACCACACGAAAGCCTCCTTGCAACAGCCCCCACACAGCGTGCTCGCGGCTGGAGCCACACCCGAAATTCGGACCGGCAACCAGAACGGCGGCCTTTGCCGCTGCCGAAGAATTTAAAACGCAATCAGGATTGAGCGATCCGTCGGCCTTGTGCTTGAGATTGTAGAAAAGGCCCTTATCGAGTCCCGCCTTGTCGATGCCTCGTAGAAATTGTTTGGGCATGATCTGATCGGTATCGATATTGTCAGCTTCTAAAGCGACGGCTCCGGTTGTCAGCGTGGAAAACTTGTCCATTTTGAGCTCCTATCTGTTACAGCGTAGCGGGATCAGTGAGTTTTCCCGTAATAGCGGCAGCCGCTGCAGCGGCGGGACTCACCAGATGCGTTCGGGCTCCTCTGCCCTGACGTCCTTCGAAATTGCGGTTTGTTGTTGAGGCACAACGAACGCCGGCCTGCAAAATGTCGTCGTTCATGGCCAAACACAGTGAGCAACCGCTCTTTCGCCATTCAAAACCAGCTTCCCTAAAGATGTCGGCCAATCCTTCGTCTTCTGCCTGCTTGCGTACGCGCATACTGCCCGGCACCACCTGCGCACGAACGCCCGTTGCCACCTTTTTACCCTTGACAACAGTCGCGGCAGCTCTCAAATCCGAAATACGTGCATTGGTGCACGAACCGATAAAGACGTGCTGCACAGAGAGATCAGTCATTCGCTGTCCTGCTTCAATGCCCTGATATTTCTGCGCACGAACGGCCGCCGCTTTCTGTACGGGGTCATCAAACGAAGCAGCCGCAGGCACAGGTTCGTCATAGGCCACACACTGATCGGGGCTCGTTCCCCAAGTCACCATGGGCTTGACCTCGCTTGCGTTGATTTCAACGGTTTTCGCATAGGTTGCATCGTCGTCGGACGAAAGCGTTCCCCAATAGCGTGACGCAGCCTCGAACTCCTCTTCAGAAAAATCAAGCCAATGTGCGCGAACCCACTCAATCGTCTTCTCGTCCGGTGCGATGATGGCACCGCGTGCTCCCGCTTCCACTGTGAGGTTGCAAAGCGTCATGCGCTCTTCAACGGTAAGTGCCGTTACTCCCGTGCCCTGGTATTCAACGACACAACCCAAAGCGCCTCGGGCCGTGATTGCTCTGAGGACAAAAAGCGCCAAATCTTTCGCCGTGGATCCCGGTTTCAATTGACCATTGATACGGATCAACATGGGCTTGGCAAGACGATAGACAAGTGTTTGCGTCGCCAAAATGTGTTCAATTTCGGACGTACCGATACCAAAGGCAAGAGCGCCCAGTGCGCCGTGCGTCGTCGTGTGACTGTCGCCGCAAATCACCACCATACCGGGACGCACCAGACCCTGTTCGTCCATCAGTACGTGTTCAATGCCTTGCGCCGGATCATTGGGACCGTAGAACGCCGTAATGCCGAAGTCACGGCAATTCTTGGCCAAGTTTGAGGCCTGCAGAGCGCTTGCCGCATCGTGAATGACGCGCGGATTGAGATCAGCAGACGGAATGATGTGGTCAACCACGCACAGATGTGACTCGGGCGCCAATACACCGCAACCGCGTTGACGCACACCGCTAAACGCCTGAGGACTTGTGTATTCGTTGGCAAAGTGAGCATCCACGTAAAGGAGCACCGTTTCATTGTCAATGCGCTTGACCGTGTGGCTCTCCACAATCTTCTCATATAGCGTCTTTGCTATCGCCATCTTCGCCTCCTTGTTATCGCTTATATTTCAGACAATAGGAATTCAACAATGCCTGTATTGTACGCCTCGCCCGCGGGGACTTCGCCTTTACGGACGGTTCTGAAAACACAATTCGCTCGTTTAGAATGCCATCGTTTCTCGTCCGTTGTTTCAACTTCGCCGTCATGCCGCTTCAAGTACGCAACAGTTTCATTCTTTTCTTGTGCGCCGTCATCTGGGGTTCCGCTTTCGTTGCGCAAGCCCTCGGCATGAATCACATCGGTCCGTTTGCCTTCACGTTTGCCCGCTCCATCATCGGCGGTTTGTTTTTGCTTGCCGTGCTACCGATTCTCGATCGCCTGACCCGCAAGAAGAATGAAACGCAGAACGCCCCCAAAATCTCCCCCTGGAGAAACCCAAAACTCTGGACGGGCGGCATTCTCTGCGGCCTCGTACTTTTCATTTCCGAGTCTCTGCAGCAGTTTGGGCTTCTATACACAACGGTGGGAAAAGCGGGTTTCCTGACGTGCTTGTATATCGTCATCGTTCCCGTCGTGGGGATGTTCATCGGACGCAAAACGGGTTTTTTGGTCTGGATTGCAGTTGTGCTTTCCTGTCTGGGCCTCTACTACCTGTGCATGCCGCCTGGAGAGTTTTCGCTTAGCCTTGGCGACGGACTTGTGCTTGCCTGCGCGTTCAGTTACACCGCACACATTCTCGTCATTGACCACTACACGGATCACGTTGACGGAGTGCGCATGAGTTGCATTCAGTTTTTTGTCGGCAGTCTTCTGGGGTTGATTTTGATGATGGCCTTCGAACCGCCCTCGCTGGACGCCATGAAAGCCGCTGCTCCCGCCTTCCTTTACGCCGGCATCTGCAGCAACGGCATCGCCTACACGCTTCAGATCATCGGTCAGCGTGGAGTCAACCCGACGGTAGCCTCGCTGATTCTGAGTCTCGAAAGCGTCGTGAGCGTCATCGCCGGCTGGCTTATTCTCTCTCAGTCCATGAACGCACGGGAACTTCTAGGCTGCACCCTAATGCTGAGCGCCGTCATTCTGGCTCAGCTTCCGAGATCGTTTTTCAAGCGTCTGTTTGCGGGACGCATGAGCCACTGACAGAAAACCGTATCCTACGATTGATTTTCTCAAGCCTGGGGTTGCCTTTGGCCCTAACCACCGACGTTTCGTCGCCATTCGCCTTTATTCGTTTCTGTGGCTAGGAACCGACTCTCGTACAATTTTCCTCAGGCTTACGGACACAAAAAACCGGAAGGTCAGCTATCGATCTTCCGGTTCCTCGTTTCGATGCCGCCGTGAAAGCGGCACCTTGAGAGCTAAAGCTTATTCGGCCTTCTTTTCCTCAGCACCCGGCAGGTAGTCCTTGCTCAGGACCACAGCGTTGTGCTTGGCGCGCAGGCTGTCGAGATAGGCGTTTTCTTCGGCCTGACCGAACATGCCGGCCAGCTCGTTGCGCGTGCCTTCCAGAGCGGAGGCGTCGGGCTCAACCGTCTCGGACTTGGTGATATGCACCAGCGTGTAGCCCGTGGGAGTGCGCACGCCGATATATGCGGGCAGTTCCTTGGCGGGAACTCGCATGAGCGAATTGATCAGGTTGAAGTCCCAACCCAGAGGCTGAGAACGGGACACGGTCACGGCTTTGTCGAACTTCACGTCCTTAGCTTCACCGGACTTGATCTTGGCAAGCAGAGCCTGACCGTCCTTTTCGGCGGCGTCAAGAGCGCGTTCGGTTGTCAGAAGCGAAAGAATATCGGCGCGAACGTCTTCAAACTTGGCGATGTGAGCCGGCTGATAAGCCGTCACGCGAGCGGCAACGAGCGTGTTGGAAGCAACTTCGATGGCCTGCGTGTTGCGCTTTTCAACCAGACATTCTTCACCGAAGAGGCTTTCCATGACGTGCTGGTTGAGGAACTTCTTCTGAACCGCATCGCTCGGGCCTTCAGCCGTCACATTGTTGAGCGTCATGGGCTTGAGGTTGTACTTTTCGATCACGCTCTTGAGCGAATCGCTTTGTTCGTAAACCATGTTGGTGAAGTTGTCGGCTTCTTCGGCAAAGCGCTTCTGGCTTTCCTGATCCTGATAGAGCTTCACGATTTCGGCACGAACGTCGGCCAGGGGCTTGGCGGCCGTCGCCTTGACGCCGGTGACCGAAATGATGTGGAAACCGAATTCGGATTCCACCGGACCGACAATGTCGCCTTCCTTGGCGTTAAAGACCGCGTCTTCAAACGCCGGCACCATCATGCCCTTCGTGAACCAGCCCAGATCGCCGCCTTCCTTGGCGCTGCCCGGATCAGCCGATTCCTTCTTGGCCACGTCTGCGAAAGTCTTGGGGTCAGCCTTGACCTGCTTGAAGATTTCTTCAGCCTTGGCCTTAGCCTTGTCCTTACCCTGACTAAAGTCAATCAGAATGTGGGAGGCACGGCGTTCTTCCGGAGCCTGGAAGCGGCTCATATTCTGCTCGTAGAACGTTTTGATGTCCTCTTCACTCGGTTCGACATTCTTAAAGAGATCGGGCGAGAAAACGACATACTCCACATTGACGGCGTCAGGACGCTCAAACTGCTTCTGATTGTCCGTCCAATACTTCTTGGCATCTTCGTCGGAGACCTTCACCTTGACCATGTATTCACCGACGCTCAGATTGTGCACGGCAGCTTCACGCTTTTCGGTAAGAAGGTTAAAGATGTTACGCGAGGCGGTATCGGGCACCAACGTCGTGCGGGTAATGCCTTCTGTAAGAAGATTGCGGCTGATTTCACCGCGGATCATGTGCACGAAATATTCATCACTCATGCCGGAAGCGGCCAGATAGTTGGTGTATTTCTCGGCGTCGAATTTGCCGTCGGTGAGAAAGCGCGGGAAGGTCTTGATCATTTCGATGGCGACCTGTTCGCTCACATGAATGTCTTCAAGAGACGTCTCACCGATGAGACTGCGTTCGTTCATGATCGCTTCGAGCAGCGCGACCTTGGCCTCCTGGCTGTCGAGCATATTGGAGCGGAATTCTTCACCGAGACGCACGCGCAGGTTTTCCAGACGTTGGCGCTTGGCTTCGTCAAACTGCTGCGGAAGGATCGAAACGTCGTCAACCTTGGCGATGGCGCCGTCGTCGCTGATCATTCGGTTGTAGGAATAGATACCTGTGACCACAAAGCTGGGAATCACGAGCACCATGGCAATGAACATCAGCCAGCGCTTGTGATTGCGGAACAACTCAAGAAGCATGAAATTAGCCTTTGGATTAAACAAAAATGCGGACTGCCGCATAAAGCCGCAGGGCCGCTGCGCGCCCACGACAAACGCTGAGCGCACTTTTCTACTCAATAGCCGTGCATTCTAACAAAAGCAAGCTGTCGGCTCGCTTAATTTCGCGCATCAGCCGCGTTGCAAAACGTTTTTTTCGTAACTCTGAAATCAGCCGATCTCGTCGACTGCAAAGACCGGGCACTCCAACCACAGCGCCTGCGGGAATCGACTGAAACAATACCGCTTCATATATTCCCGCGTATCCTCTTCAATCGTTGCGTCGGGCATCGGGTTGCATTGATTGAAGATCACAGCCGAAAGTTCGGCCCCGCGTCGCTGCAGCGCTTCAAGAGACAACACGGCGTGATTGATGGAGCCTAACCTCCCCGAAGTCACGAAAACAAAAGGCCAGTTCTGCGCGCACACAAAATCAACCGTCAGTAAATTTTCCGTCAGGGGCACGGCCAAACCTCCGGCGCCTTCGACAAGCACCACATCGTAGCTTTCGGCCAGTTTGTTCGCGCAGTCAATCAAATGAGCGAGATCGATCGGTCGGCCATCGATTTTGGCTGCCAGATGAGGTGACGCCGGGTAGGCGAAAAGTTCGGGCGCGGTGATCCCTTCCTCGTCTTCGGGCAGCGTCACCCCCATCAGACGCCGGTGCAGGCGGATGTCCGGACTGTAGTCTCCGCAACCGGTCTGTACCAATTTCATGGTGGCCACACGACGTCCGCAGCGCAGAAGTTCGCGAGCAAGCCACCCCGTGCAGACGGTCTTTCCCGCATCCGTATCGATGCCGCTCACGAAATGAATTCCTGAAGATAGCTTCACTACATTGTCCTGCATCAGTGCCATCGTTGATCACTCATAAACGGTTGCATTTAATCTGTTATTGGTGTTGTCACGACAAGGATTCTTCTTCAATGACATCAATATTTTCCGGCGTCACGATGGTCACCGGCGTATCAGGATAAGCGCGCTCGAAGGCTCGAATCGACGTCGTCTTGGATTTGTTGCTCGACTTGCATTCGAACGCTCTGACTTTTCCGTTATGGACCTCCAGAAAATCAACTTCATGCTGTTGGCGCGTTCTCCAGAAGAAGATCTCTGCGCCGTCACAACGAAAAGCGTGTTGTTTCAATCGTTCCGTGAAAAACAAATTTTCCCAAAGCGCTCCGACATCGGTTCTCGCCGGCAGTGGAGAAAAGTCTCTGATGATTGCATTGCGAATACCGTTGTCGTAAAAGTAGATCTTCTTGCCAAGCTTGATTTCCGATTGCGGGTTACGTGAAAGCGATGGCACAACCTTGACGATGAAGCACGATTCGAGCAAGTCAATGTAACGCTCAATGGTTTTATTCTGAATGCCGAGTTCGCTGGCCACCGTGCCGTACTTCACTTCGGAACCAACGTTGAAAGCCAAGTATTTGACCAGCTTCATGAGTTCTGTCGGTTTTCGCATTTCCGCAAGCTTGAACAAGTCCTTGTAGAGAATAGCGTCGGCAAAGTCGAGCAAATATTGTTGAGCACGACGAGGCTCGTTGACGACAGCCGGCAGGCACCCGAAGATCATACGATCGTAAATACTGCGCTTGACTTCAATCCAGGATGTGTGCTCGGCAAGTTCAGCCAAAGAAAACGGCCAGAGGTTGTAGGTGTTGAAGCGCCCGGCAGCCGATTCCTTCATGCCTCCGGCGAGTTCAAGCGAGCTGGAACCGGTCACAAAAAGTCTGTTATCAGCATGAGATGAATCCACCATGCGCTTTACGATACGACCGATTCCGGGAACGAACTGAGCCTCGTCGATGACAATGTACGGGAACTGATCCAGAAGCTTGAGATACGACTTCGAATCCGCAAGCAAGGCCAGATCGTCATCATCTTCGCCTGTGAGTATCAAATGCCGCTTGCCTTCGACAAGCTTATTGAGAAGTGTCGTTTTTCCGACCTGTCTCGGCCCCAGAATGATTTCAGCCCGCCCGGACGAATTCGGCGGTGACAACACATTTTCCATCTGCCTGGATATGTACGGAAAATTGAGCATTTTGGTATCGTAATCCCAAATCGTTTAACTTTTTTGGGATTGTAATACCAAAATGTTTAAATTTCGTGTTTTTTGGCTGCCTCAGACTGGTTTCAGTTAACACCCCGAACTCAACGACCTTCTTTGAGCATTGACCGAGATTAACAGCTTATATTTGATCTTTAAATCTTCTCTTCCACCCAATTGCGCGTCACCTTGACGAAACCGACAATCAATGTCTGCAGCTCATCGGGTTCGATCACAAAGGGCGGCATCACGTAGAAGATATTTCCGAAGGGACGCACCCAAATGCCTTCCTTGACGAACTGTGCGGCCAGAATTCTGTTGTCGGCAGCACGCTCGGTTTCCACTACACCGATGGCGCCGAGCACGCGCACGTCCTTAACACCCGAGACTTTGCGCAAAGGCTCCAAACCTTTCTTTAGTTCGGATTCAATACGACGAACCTTGGCTTCCCAGTCTTCGGACATGTATACGTCCATCGCCGCGACAGCCGCCGCGCAAGCAATCGGATTGGCCATGAAAGTGGGACCGTGCATCAATGCATTCGGCGCATGACAACTCACCGTATCAGCCACCGCATTGGAGGTGCACACGGCGCTTAACGTCACCGCGCCTCCCGTGAGAGCTTTACCGAGCGTCATGATGTCTGGTACGATCTCGGCCCAATCGCAGGCAAATCGCTTGCCGGTCCGACCGAACCCCGTCGCAATTTCGTCAACGATTAAAAGAATGTCGTACTTGTCGCACAAGCGGCGCGCTTCACGCAGGAACTGCGGGTGGTAGAACCGCATAGCGCTTGCACCCTGAACGATCGGTTCGAGAATCAGCGCGCATATTTCGTCCTGTAGCGCTTCGAAAACGCGCTCAAGTTCATCAATGTCCCCCGGGTTCCATTGACCTCCGAAAACGGAAGACGGTTCATCAATAAAGATGCGCTTCTGCAGCGCTCCTGAAAAAAAGCCGTGCATTCCCGCAACCGGATCGCACACCCCCATCGCGTTCCAGGTGTCGCCGTGATAACCCTTGCGGATCGTCGCGAAGTTCGTGCGCGTCTTTCGGCCTTTGGCCAATTGATACTGCACGGCAAGCTTCATGGCCACCTCAACGGCAACCGATCCGGAATCCGCATAGAAAATCTTCGTGAGCTTCTCAGGCAGCAGACGAGTCAATCGTTTGCCCAGTTCCACCGCAGTTTGATGTGTAAACCCTGCAAACATGACGTGAGTGAGTTTGCTTGCCTGTTTTTGAATCGCCTCGACGATTTCAGGACGGTTGTAACCGAAGGCCGCGCACCACCAACTCGAAGTACCGTCGATGAGTTCTCTGCCGTCTTCCAAAACAATGCGCGCACCATGACCTCCCGCAGCGACATTGACGGGAGGCGGTAAGGTGGCCGACGCATACGGATGCCACAAATGCGCTTCGTCAAAGGTTTTGATATCTTGCGTCCGATATCCGACCTCGGAAACAAGCTCGCGGTCGGCATCAATTGCATTGCCCTTCGTCGTCAGCATGTCTCCGGCAATGGCGGCGTTGATCCCGCACTCGAGTGCCGCCTTCTGAACTTCTCGTGACAAACGGGCTCTTCCACCCGCAAAGCGCAACTGAGCCTTGGGATTGATCAGTCGAAACAGAGCGACAGACCTCAGAATCTCTTCGTCGGACAGGAGCGGCTGATGCTCGAGCGCCGTGCCGGCAATGGGCGAGAGAATGTTGACGGGAATCGAAAGTACGTTGAGCGCACGCAATTGAAGTGCCAAATCGATGCGATCGCTTTCGCTCTCCCCCATCCCGATGATGCCGCCCGAGCAGATGTCCATGCCAACCGCGCGTGCGTTCATGAGCGTTTTGACTTTGTCAGCGGTTGTATGTGTCGAGCAGAGTTTTCCGAAATACGATTCACTCAACTCAAGATTGCAGTGATAACGCACGACGCCTGCTTCAAAGAGACTTTGCAGTTCCTTCTCAGTCAACAGACCCGCGCTCAGGCACATCTGAAGATTCGTTTCCTTGCGAATAACTCGCACGAGTTCAATTGTTTCGCGCACTTCACGCGCAGAGAGCTTTCGGCCGCTCGTCACGAGCGAAAACCGCGTGAGACCGTTTGCCTGTGCTTGTTTTGCAGCTTCGAGCGCCTTGTCGGCATTGATGAGCGGATAGATGGGAATGCCTGTGACAAAACGCCGCGACTGGGAGCACCAAGCGCAGTCTTCCGAACAACGGCCTGATTTGGCATTGATGATGCCGCAGAAGTTAAAAACCCGATCTGCGAACTTGATCGTCGCCTCTTTGGCGGCGGCCACGAGCGTCTGCGTGGAATACGCGCTCAGTTTCAGAGACTCCTCCCGAGTCGGCACGTGTTCCAGCGATCTGACGGTAAAGTCCAGGCAGGCGTTTTTTTCGGCTATCGGTTCCATTGTCTGCTTCTCATCCTTGAATTCTCTTGTGTGGCGGTCAGAAACTAATATATTGCAAATAAGCTGTTATCGCCTCTTTTTTTCTTAACACATCAACCGTGCAGGGAAGAAAAAGAGTCCTTAAAAGCAATGTTGTTCAATTTCGACCGTCTCGGCGAACAGGCAGGATACCAAACATCCTCATCCGTTTCGCTTGTTTTGAAACGAGAATTTGCAGACAATAAAAAACCCTGAAGATGCAAATCTACAGGGCATTTGGTGCTATGGCGGAGTGGACGGGACTCGAACCCGCGACCCCCGACGTGACAGGCCGGTATTCTAACCAACTGAACTACCACTCCGTTCGGATCAATTTGTTCTTCAAACTTTCGTCTGAAGAGAAGCGCATTTTACAGACTCTTTTGAAAATTGCAAGTCCTCAATGAGTTCTTTGCTTTTCAAAACTTGGCTGTGTTCTGCACAACGACTGCGCATTCTACAGAAAAATAGGCATTTGCCAAGAGCTCAAACAAATTTTTTTGAGGCCGGAAAAATTTCCCTTGAAATATCAACGAACGCCGTCAGAAACAGCTTTCTCAGAATCGCTGAAAACTTTCACTCAAGTTTCAGGCTTTTATTGCATCACTTAACGCTGACAAATCGATGACAGGCATTTTTCCGGATGCAGCCTCCTCCGGTACAACGAACGGCACCATATACCAAGGTAGGTAGGTTACGGCGTTGTCTCTTTCAATGTTGCCACGACAAAAGACTATGGCTCGCTTCAGATTCCATTCATCGACCGCAAGCACATGTGACTCCTCCCCTCATTGAATGAGGGGCTTCCTGCTTCATAGCGGGTTTGGCATCTGAGTTTCCCCAGACACCTCCCGGCTCCACAGGCATAACATCGGCCCAGCCCGGACCTAGCTTTATATTTGTTGCCTTCGCTGGTTTCCCACGCAGCGTGGCTTTCGCCTTTTTCGGTTCGAGTCTGCCTTCACGGATCAGTTCCACTCCTGCCATCAGGATATTTCCTGCTGCCACATAATCCGCGTTCGCCGACTCAAATCCGCAGCTCAATATTCATGTGCTCAACTTCTTTCACACCTTTCCGCCGCAGTTTAGCGGACTCGAGCCAGACATCCCCAGACACCGATCAGCGTCAGCAACACCCAAACGGAAAAGCCAATGGCCATCATGGTTTCCGTCACCGGCATCGGCATGGAAGCAATCACGAGATTAGGAATCACCGAGCCCACGTAAGCCGACAAATAAAGTGCCGAGATGACGCCGGCACGTTCCTGAATCGAAGTTCCTGCCAGGAGGAAACGCAGACCGCTTGAACAGGCCGCACCGTTGCCGGCGCCTGTCAAGGCAATGCTGATCAATAATACCCACACGGACGGATGAATGAGCGTTCCGAAAGCCACCAGAGCTGCCGCTGTAAAGAGCAAAATGGAGCGCTTGAGCGTGGGACGAGGCTCAAATCGCCCGGCAAAGACACCCATGGTCGCATTGGGAACGATCAAAACGAGATACAGGACACCGGCAAGGAGTGCATTGCTGTGTCCGAAGACAGCCTGACACAGATACGCCGAAAAGCCTTGAAGAAAGCTGCCAACACCCCAGGTTCCGACAAAAGCAATGGCGCTTGCGAAAAAACGACGACGCAGGTGCACGGGCAAGGCGATCTTGGGTACAAAGACGCTACCCAAGGATTCGCTTCCAAAGCGCATAGTTTCGATGGAAGCAAACGCCAACCCGGCACAAACAACGAGAAGCACAACAGCGCAGTCAAAAAGTTCGGCAGGCGTCAAAACACCGCTTTCAAGCACCAAACCTGTGATCAAGGTTCCGAGCGACAAACCGATATTGGGCCCTGCCGCCGTCAGAGCCGTGCCGAGCCAGGGATACTTGAGCGGGGCCGAGTCAACCACCCAGGACATCGCGGCACTGGACGCAAAGCCGCAGGAAAAACCCTGCAGAAAACGACCGATGTAGATTTCAGAGGCCTCAAGTGCATTGGCGTACATGAGGCTTGCCGCCATGCCGAGCAAAAGTGCAGCGAGAACCACCGGCTTGCGGCCGAAGAAGTTCGAAAGGCGCGCAAAGAAAAACAGCGTGAGCACGCAACCGGCGAAATAGCTCACCACCGTCATGGCTATTTCGGATTCGCTCAAGCTCAGCCCGCTTCGCCACTCGGCCATCATCGGAATGGCGATGGCCGCAGCAATAAAGGTGCAGATAAGACAGGCTGTCGCGGCCACAAATGTGACGCCGCGACGCGGAAAATCGTTGTCGGTCTTGGCAAGTGACTTGTGAAAGACGGTGGTCATGGTCTTTTGTTTGCGAAACGGTATGGGAGCGAGATTATTCCACCATCCAAAGCGCGTCACATCCCAAAGGATAGGTTGCTCACAAAATTCGGCAATTTTTCGACACGGTCAGCCGATTACATCGTTTTTTCGGCTCCTTCGAACAAGTCAATGACTGGGTCACCTTGAAGCAGTACGGATTTTTTGGACACTTAGGAGTCCAAAAATTCCATACCACTTCAGTTGATGGTGGAGTTGCCTCCGTAGGCGCGCATTTTTTCAAGAACCAGCACACTGGCTCCGGCCTTCCTGGCCTCAATGGCGCAGGCAAGGCCGATGTAGCTTACCTGCCCTACAGACCGCCGGCAGAAGGTCTGAGGCTTTGGCATATCGGTTATACCGAAAACTGTCTGCCGGCTTCGCCGGATTACCTCAAGACTCGAGGTGAACCGCTTGAACCCAAGGATCTCGCCGAACACGATCTGATCATTCGAAGCGGCAGAAATTATCCGACAACGAAGGAACTGATCTGTGGTGAAAAACGCACGCCGCTGATGTATAAGCGCATTGCCTTTGCCGGAGATGTCCTGTCGGGAAAAGAGGTGCTGTTAGCTGCGGAAGGAATTGCTGTCGACCTGTCATTTCACATTTGTCGACACGAAATCGAACAAGGGCGTTTAGTTCGGGTACTTGCCGGCTGGCACAGGCCGCCCTGGGATTTGACCATCGCCGTTTGTGACGAACGTGTGACGGACAGCAGAATTCTTAATTTCTGCAGGCTGTTTGCGGAGTACGAGAAAAAGGCTTCGGCCATGCGTCTGCGTCACATGCACAAATTTTTCCTTGAACGAGATCTCAACAGCCGATAAAAAGAGGCTGGCACCTGTAGCAGGACACCGGCCTCTTTAGTCGTTTTGCTCGCAGAACGCTACTAGAGACAGCCCCCTTTGAGCGTTGTAGACGTCCCTGCTCGAGGCTGCCAGCGCATAGCTCGGCGCTCCACAACGCCGACGATCCAGTCGAGCACCAAAGCAAACGCGGTCAATACCAGGATGCCAGCCATCACGGTATTAATGTCAAAAACACCCTCGGCCTGAAGAATCAGGTAACCCACACCGTGGCTCGAGCCCAGATATTCACTGACCACCGCACCGACAAATGCCATGCCGACTGATGTATGAAGCGATGAAAATACCCAGCTCATGGCCGACGGCAGATAAACGTTTTTTAGCAACTGCTGACGATTGGCCCCAAGCATACGAGCAGATGCCAAAACGTTCGGATTGACTTCCCTGACCCCCTGATAGACATTGAAAAACACGATAAAGAAAACCAGCGTCACGCCCAGCGCTACCTTACTGGCGATACCCAACCCGAACCAAACTGCAAAAATCGGAGCAAGAATCACACGAGGCATAGAGTTGAGCCCCTTGATAAAGGGATCAGCCACCGCCGCGGCAAACGGCGTGAGCGCAAGCCACATACCGACCAAACCTCCGCTTATCGTACCGAAGGCAAACGCGAGAATCGTTTCAACAAGTGTCGTCCACAAGTGCGCATAAATGTCAGCGTTGACGACAAACCAATCCCAAATTCTCGAAAAAATCACCAGCGGTTCGCCGAAGAAAAAAGCCGCTTGGTTATCGTTATCAAAAACAAAGGCTGGTATGAGGCCGGGTTTGGTCAGTGCCCACCAAACGAAAAAGATCGCAGCCAGAAGGCCGAATTGCCAAACTCGAAGTTTGAAGCGATACTTTGCCACTTGATTGCTGTTCATTTTTGTCTCCCGAGTCTTTCTTTTCTAATTCCGCATTTACCGTTGTACTTTTCGCTGCTGCTGAGCATAGCCCTTGAGCACTTCTTCTCGCAGCACCGACCAGATGGCCGTGTGCAGCTCGATAAAGCGGGGCGTCACGCGCACCTCACTGACATCTCGGGGTCTGGGCAGATCAATCGAGAACTCGCCGATGGGATGACTCTCGGGGCCCGCACTCATCACCACGACGCGATCACTCATCGAAATGGCTTCATCCAGATCGTGCGTAATGAAAAGCACGGCTTTGCGCTTTGCCTGCCAAAGATTGAGCAGCTCGTTTTCCATCAGCTGCCGCGTCTGAATGTCCAACGCCGAGAAGGATTCGTCCATCAAAATGATGTCGGGATCCTTAATCAGAGTCTGAGCCATCGCCACGCGCTTTCTCATGCCTCCCGAAAGATGATGCGGATAACGATCTTCAAACCCGGACAAGCCGACGCGGACCAACCACTCGCGGGCTCTTTCAGCGGCTTCTTTCTCCGGCACCCCCTCGAAAAGAAGTCCTGCCGCCACATTGTCCAGCGCACTCTTCCAGGGCATCAGGCTGTCAGCCTGAAACATATAGCCGGCTCGGCGATTGAGGCCGACAAGCGGTTCTCCGAAGATACTCACAGTCCCGGCGCTGGGTTCCAAAAGGCCCGCACTCATATTCAACAAAGTGGATTTACCGCAACCGGTGGGACCGACGACGCTCACGAATTCACCGTCGGCCACCGTCAGATCCACATTTTTGACAGCCGTATATGTGGACATCATCCCGGAATCATCACTCACAAAAGTACAGGCAATGCCTTTGAGTTCTATTGCAGCTTGAGACATTTGATTCTTAGTGTTGTTTTTCAAAAATGAACTTGCCTATGCCCAAATATGCATTACGCTCAGTTAGGGTACTTTTTGTGCGCCGCTTCCACGAACTGATTCGTAAAGACCGCTTTGTAATCCGGTTTGAAGTTGTCCAGCTTGTCGTTAACGATCTGGAGTGATTTAAACGAAATGGCAGGCGCGCCCTCCGGAATAAAACCGTCTTTGGAAAGCGCAGGACGGTTCTTCATAAAGCCTGTCACATAAATCTCCTTGTTGCCCAGGAAGTACGACTCGGGAACGGCTTTGACGATATCCTCGGCCGTAGCCTTTGCAAGCCAGCGATCGGCGCGGACCACTGCATTCGTCAGTCCCTGAATGATTTCCGGATTTTCCTTAATGTAGCGCGTTGGAGCATAGAGGCACCCCGCTACCATTGGACCTCCGAAGATTTTGTCGCTTTCTTCCACAACACGGGTATCGGCGACAATCTGAATCACATTGTCTTTTTCGAGCGTTGCGATGACCGGATCGAGATTGACAAACGCATCAATTTGTCCGGCACGCATAGCGGCAACAGCCGCGGCCGAAGCACCCACACCGATGAAGGAGACATCCTTGGGTTCAATGCCGGCATTGCGAAGGATAAAAATGGCAATGGCGTGCGAACTTGAGCCTGGCGCCGTCACACCGATTTTCTTGCCCTTAAGATCTGCCATTGATTTGAAATTGGGCATGGTCTTCTTGCTTACGGCAAAAACGCACTGCGGCGCTCGGCCCTGAAGCACGAATGCCTGCATGGCCTGACCTCTTGCCTGCATGGCCAGAGTATGCTCGAAAGCACCGGAAACCACATCCGCAGACCCGCCAACAACGGCCTGAAGTGAACGGGAACCACCCTGGAAATCAATGATCTCGACATCAAGCCCCTCGTCTTTGAAGTAGCCGAGACTTTCGGCAATCGAAATGGGCAGATAGTAGTAAAGTGCCTTGCCGCCGACTGCAATTTTGACGGATTTGTTTGCCGCGAAGACGGTCGGCGACGAACACACGGCAACGGCAGCAGCTGCTGAAACGATGATCTGACGGCGGGTAAAGACCATTTTTGAATTCTCCCTAATAAAAAACGCACATCCCCGAAGGGTGTGCGTCTGTTTTCAACTTGCTTATAGCCTGAATTTTGTGCTCTTAGGAGGCGGTTGGAAGTTTCGATTTTTGGAGCCTTAGGGTATTCGACTCCCTTTCCTACATTTCCCGCGCCGACGCACACGCGCACAGCCTCCCAGTGTCTACCAGTAGCAGCAGACCCAGAGATAGCAAGCGCAATCGACCGTGAGCCTTGGTGAAAAGGCCCTTCGTGACGAAGGTCGATCGTATGTGCGTCATTTGGTTGTCCAATTCCTAATTTGCGTGCTGTAAAAGCACCGTTCAGGGAAAGGTAGCGCGGGAAAAAGGTCGTGTCAATAACAGAAAGTGCTTAGAAACGAATTCGGTCAGTCACTTTCCCGAACGAATTGAGATGCAAAAAAAAGGAGAAAACGAAGAACTTCGCATTTCAACCGACGGCAGTTGGCCAATATCGGAAAAAGCCAACAATCAAAACAAAACATCCTTCCATGTTTGGTCACCCTTTTGGTCACCCTTTGAATCAAAAAACGCTCAAAACACCAAAAACGGGCGACAAAAAACCTCGCAAAATCAACATCTTGCGAGGTTCTGGCGGATGTTTGGTGGATGCTGAGAGTCTCGAACTCCCGACCTACGCCTTGTAAGGGCGCCGCTCTACCAACTGAGCTAAGCATCCATCCTTCAACTCATCGTCAAACGAGTTGATTATTGTACAGCATCCTTGAGTTTTTTGCCAGCACGGAACTTCGGCTGCTTGCAAGCGGCGATCTTGATGGTTTCGCCGGTCTGCGGGTTACGACCCGTGCGTTCAGAGCGTTCGGAAACCGTGAAGGTGCCAAAGCCAACCAACGACACGTCTTCACCCTTCTGCAGGGAGGTCGTCACAGCTTCGATGAAAGCTTCGAGAGCGAGGCCGGCCTTGGCCTTGGTGATGTCGGCAGACACGGCGATCTGTTCGATCAGTTCGTTCTTATTCATGGGTATCCCCTTAGTGTTGTTACGCCCTGTGGGCAGTCAAAGAAAAATCTTGAGCACTATAGCCTAAAAAAGGCTCAGCACCAAGCGAAATTGCCCGAAAAGCCTAGAAAACTAAGGCAATGTTGACATTTTGTGTCGTTTTTGCCAACAAGCAAGAAAAACGCCCGCTCAAGATCCTCTCAAACGGGCGCTGTTGCAATGTCAGCTCTTCACCGGCTTAGCAATTGCAGTGACCTCCGGCCGTCGTCGCCTCACCGGAATCGACTTCCTGAGACTGGGCGACAACGTCGGCCGCCACCTCTTTTTCCTTCTTGGGTTCCAGAGGTGAGGGTTTGCTCACCAAAGCTTCTTCAAGTACCTTGTCAATCCAACGTACCGGAACGATCTCGACGGCCTGCTTGACATTGTCGGGCACTTCCTCGAGATCCTTGACGTTTTCTTCCGGAATCAATACCTTCTTGATGCCGGCTCGAACCGCCGCAAGAAGCTTTTCCTTCAGGCCACCGATTTCGAGTACTTCACCGCGCAACGTGATTTCGCCGGTCATAGCGATGTCGCTACGAACGGCAATCCCCGTCATTGCAGAAGCCAAAGCCGTCGTAATGGCTGCACCGGCGCTCGGACCGTCCTTAGGAACAGCCCCTTCCGGGAAGTGAATGTGCCAGTCGGTCTTGGCAAAGACTTCCGGATCGATGCCAAGCTTCACGGCACGCGCACGAACCACACTCAAGGCAGCCTGCACGCTTTCCTTCATCACATCGCCGAGAGACCCCGTGCGAACCACATTACCGCGGCCCGGGAAGCAGACGGCTTCCACCGCCAGCGTATCTCCGCCCACACTCGTCCACGCAAGTCCGTTGACCTGCCCCACACGAGCTTCGGAGGGCGCCACACCATAACTGAACTTGCGAACGCCCAGATAGTCGTGCAAGTTCTTGGGTGTCACACGCACCTTACGCACACGAGGCTTTGCGGTCTTGGCTCCTTCCTTGCTTTCCTCGGAGGTTTCTTTTGCAGCCTTAGCGACAAGCTCGTCTTCCCGCTCGCACTGCTGACGAACGATCTTGCGAAGGATCTTGCTGATGGCGCGCTCCAACCCGCGAACGCCGGCTTCACGCGTGTAGAAGCGAATGATGTCTAGGACCGCTTCTTGCGTGACTTCGGCTTCCGTCTTCTTGAGTCCGTTCAAACGCATCTGCTTGGGCAACAGGTGCTCCATCGCAATGTGAACTTTTTCGTCCTCGGTGTAGCCAGCCAGATCGATGGTTTCCATACGATCAAGCAACGGCGGATCAATGGCATAGCTGTTGCTTGTGGCCACAAACATCACATCGGACAAATCAAAGCCGACATCAACATAGTGATCTTCGAACTCGCGATTCTGTTCCGGATCGAGCACTTCGAGAAGCGCCGCGGAGGGATCCCCCCTCACTCCGGAACCCAGTTTGTCGATTTCGTCCAAAAGAAACAGCGGATTCTTCACTCCCACCTTAGCCATGGCCTGGATGATCTTGCCGGGCATCGAACCGATATAGGTACGGCGATGACCGCGGATGTCGCTTGAATCCTGAACACCACCCAAGGCAACGCGCACATACTTGCGGCCGGTAGCGCGTGCAATCGACTCACCCAGACTGGTCTTGCCGACGCCGGGCGCACCGACAAGACACAAAATCGGCGACTTGATCTTATCCACGCGACGCTGCACTGCCAGATATTCAAGGATGCGTTCCTTGACCTTTTCTAGCCCCCAGTGATCTGCGTTGAGAATCTCTTCTGCCTTTTTAAGATCCTTGTTGACTTCGGTCTTTTCCTTCCATGGTAAGGAAATCAGCGTTTCGATGTAACCGCGCACCACCGTAGCTTCAGCGTTCGAAGGCGACATCTGCTTGAGCTTGTTGAGCTCATCCAAAGCCTTTTCTTCGGTCTTGGCAGGCATGCCGCATGCCTTGATCTTGTCGCGCAGAATCGCAATTTCGTCATTGCCGTCGACACCTTCGTCATCGGCTCCGAGTTCCTTGCGAATCGCCTTCATCTGCTCGTTGAGATAGTAGTTTCGCTGGTTCTTTTCCATCTGCTTCTTGACGCGACCGTGGATGCGACGCTCCACCGCAAGAATGTCCATCTCATTGTCAAGAATATCGATGATTTCGTTCAGGCACCCCTGAAGCGTCGTTTGATCCAGGATCTTCTGCTTGCGAGCGTTGTCAACCGGCAACTGACTTGCCACCGCATCAGCCAGCTGCATAGCAGTTGCGCTTTCACGAATCGGTTGCAACACCTCTTCGGGCAGTTTTTTGCTTTCCTGCGCGTACTCAATAAAGCGTTGCAAAACGGCGCGACGCGAAGCTTCTTCGTTGGTCGTACCCTGCACCACACACGGGTGAGGCGTGAAGGTTGCGCTGTAACCGTCCTTCGGATTGGAAGAAATGCTCTGAATGTCAATGCGCTCGTCAGCCTCAACAAGCACCTTAAGGGTGCCGTCAGGGAGCTTAAGCATCTGCAGCACGCGCGCCAGAGTACCTGTCTTGTACAAATCCTCAAGTTTGGGATCATCCCTACCGCTTTCCTTCTGGGTCACCAGCGCAATCGTACGATCCCCGTTCATAGCGGTGCGCACGGAACGAATCGTGAGCGGTCGGCCGATGAAAAGCGGAAGAACAGTGTGAGGAAACACCACCAGGTCGCGGATGGGAAGCAATGGAGCCTGCATCGGCGCGGCTTGCGTGACGTTAACGTTTTCAGTCATAAAAGAGTTTCTCGTAATCGAAAAAAGTTTTCCGGATTGCTTATATGGAGACAACCTCGGTCTTTTTCAAGACGGTTGATGTCGAGGGGAAAGTCGATCCGGCAGGCATTCGCCTTGTGTCGAATCCATTGTACGAACAAAAGCGGCTGCTCAACCGTAGCAAAACAACTCTTTGCATAAGGTTGGCAAAAAGAACGAAAGATCAGGCAAAAAAGACGCTTACGCGACCCCATGCAGCCGCTGCGTTGAAAGCGTGACGGAGTTTCAAAGCTCCGTCGCGCTTTCCAAGTAAAAGTCAGCGAAAAAAAGCTTTACACTTAAGCGTTTTTGTTATCCGCATCGGTCTGCGCAACCGTACGTGGGCCGTCAATGAGATCGGCTCTCACCTTACCATCCTTGACGTCACCTTCAGACTCGAGCTTCACAGTACCGACCTCGGGCTTGGCTGGCACTTCGAACATAGCGTCAAGCAAAGCCGCTTCAACAATGCTGCGCAGACCGCGTGCACCAGTCTTGCGTTCCATTGCCTTGTGAGCAATGGCTGCCAGCGCTTCGGGTGTGGCTTCGAACTTCACGCCTTCCATCGCAAAGAGTTCGGCAAACTGTTTGATCAAGGCATTCTTGGGCTCGGTCAGAATCGAGACAAAAGCCTTTTCATCGAGTTCTTCGAGCGTTGCGACCACCGGCAGACGGCCCACAAGCTCGGGAATCAGGCCGTACTTCACGAGGTCTGAAGGTTCGGCCTGAGCAAAAAGCTCGGTGAGCGATTCTTGGGATTCGCTGTGTACCTGGGCACCGAAACCGATGCCGCTTCTCACGGAACGGCGGCGAACGATCTTTTCAAGACCGTCAAACGCACCACCGCAGATGAACAAAATGTTGCTCGTGTCAACCGCCACCATCTTGCCGCGCGGGTTTTTGCGACCGCCTTCAGCTGGAACATTGCAGACCGTACCTTCAATGAGCTTCAGAAGGGCCTGCTGAACGCCTTCACCTGAAACGTCGCGTGTGATTGACGGATTTTCGCTCTTGCGGGCAATCTTGTCGATTTCATCTAGGTACACGATGCCGCACTGAGCGCGTTCAACATCACCGTCGGCCGACAGCAAAAGCTTGTGGATGATGTTTTCCACGTCTTCGCCCACGTAGCCTGCTTCCGTCAAAGTCGTCGCATCGGCAATTGCAAACGGCACATTGAGCGTACGCGCCAACGTCTGAGCTAGAAGCGTCTTACCGGAACCGGTGGGACCGACAAGCAAAATATTGGACTTTTGCAGTTCGACGCCTTCGGCTGTGGCCTTATGCTTCAAACGTTTGTAGTGGTTGTAGACCGCAACAGACAACACACGTTTTGCTCGCTGCTGCCCAATCACGTAGTTGTCGAGATGCTCATAAAGCTTTTGCGGCGTCGGGATCGGAGCCGACAAAATATCGGCAACTGACGCATCTGCACTCGAGTCGGCGACTGCTGTATCGTGAGACGAGGTAGTTGAAGCACCTCCACCAATAGCCGACATCATGCCTCGAATGCAACGATCGCAGATGAGAAAGCCGCGATGAGTATCAATCAGCGTTTCGACGTCGTTTTTATGGCGCCCGCAGATGGAGCAACGCAGATCGTTTTTTTCCATGAAAATCGTAAGCCTTTCGCTTTGAAAAAAGTTTTAAATGTCGGGGTTACTCGCCGCGGCGGGTATAAATGCGATCAATGATGCCGTATTCGAGGGCTTCGGTCGGACTCATGTAGTAGTCGCGGTCGGTATCGCGCGTAACGATATCGAGAGACTTGCCGGTGCGTTCGGAAAGAATGCCGTTCAAAAGTCCCTTCAAGTCCTGAATCTCGCGAGCCTGAATCTGGATGTCGCTGGCCATGCCGCGGCTACCACCCGAAGGCTGATGAATCATAATGCGGGAATTGGGAAGCGAATAACGCTTCCCCTTGGCACCGGCGGCCAACAGAAACGCCCCCATGGAAGCGGCCATGCCCACACAGATGGTCTGCACATCGGGCTTGATGAATTGCATCGTGTCGTAGATCCCCAAGCCGGCATAGACGGATCCACCCGGGCTATTAATGTAGAGCGAAATATCCTTGTCGGGATTTTCACTTTCAAGGAACAACAGCTGGGCAATCACGAGATTGGCCGATTCGTCGTTGACTTCGCCCGACAGGAACACGATGCGGTCGCGCAACAGACGCGAATAAATATCGAAGCTGCGCTCGCCGCGGCCGCTTTGTTCAATCACCATCGGAATCAATGCGTTATGAATGTCATGCATGATGTTAGAAATTTCGCTCATTGGGGTTCTGCCTGAGGACAGAGCCGTACACAAAAATCGTTTCGCTTTCTGCGCACCGAAAGAAGTGCGCACATAGAAACAAAAACGGAAAAAAGCCCATGGAAGCTTGCGCCTCCCGTTGCTTTTTCCCGCTTTCGTTCACCTGACAGACCCGAAGCGCGGCTTTTTCGCCACACTTGTCCGAGCCTGTCGGCGCAGATCAGTTCGCTAAGAACCGAATTATTCGCGACCCATGCCGGAGAGCTGCTCGAAGGTGAGCGTTTCTTCGGTGGTCTTGGCCTTGCTGAAGAGGAATTCGAGGGCCTTTTCTTCAAGAACGCGGCTGGCAAGGTTGTTGCGCTGCGTCTTGACGAGGTCTTCGACCACTTCTTCAGGCTGTTCGTAAGCGGCGGCAAGCAGAGAAGCACGAGCCTTGATGTCGTCGTCCGTGGCTTCAAGCTTGTTCTGATCGATGATCGCGGTGACCATCATGCCGATGCGAGCCTGCTTCTTGGCAGGTTCAAGGAAGAGATCCAGCGGAGCGCCTTCCTTGTTCTTCTGACCGGTCATGCCGTAAAGCATCTGCTGGAAGTTGTCGCGCAAACGTTCCTGTTCGGAGTGAACGATGGCGGCGGGAGCCTGATAGTCGAAAACTTCAACGGCAGCATTAAAAGCTTCGGTGCGATTGCGGTCATAGAGACGTTCCTGCACTTCGCGTTCGATGTTGCTGCGGATTTCGGTCTTGAGAACTTCAACCGATTCGACTGCCAGGGTCTTAGCGAAATCATCATTGACTTCGGGATAGTGCGGAGCTTCAACGCTCACGCATTCGAGGTCAAACTGAGCTTCCTTGCCGGCAAGTTCCTTGTTGCCGTAGTTTTCCGGGAAGGTGAGCTTAAAGGTCTTCTTTTCGCCGGCAGCCATTCCGGTAGCGGCGTCTTCAAACTCGGGAAGCATACGGCCCTGGCCCAGCACGAAGCTGAAACCTTCGGCCTTGCCGCCCTGGAATTCTTCGCCGTTGATCGTGCCGGTGAAGTTGACCGTCAGACGGTCTTCAGCGGCGGCCTGGCGGCCTTCTTCCTTCGTGAAGGTGACGCGCTGCTTGACGATCGTATCGATAGTCTTGTTGACGGCTTCGTCGTCAACCGTGCAGAGGTAACGCTTGAGTTCAACGGAAGAGAAGTCCGGCAGAACGATATCGGGATAAACCTCGAAGCTCACTTCAAAGCGAAGATCGGAGCTGCCTTCGGCCGGGGCGAGCGGCTTGGCGTCGAACTGACCAACCACACGATACTGGCCTTCGCGCATTGCCTTGTTAGCTTCGCGCTCGAGCAGCTTGTTGACGACTTCGGCAGAAGCCTGCTGACCGTACATGGCTTCAACCATGGCAAACGGCACATGGCCCGGACGGAAGCCCGGCATCTTGGCCTTCTTGGAAAGGCGACGCAGTTCCTTGGTCACGCCGTCCTGGAATTCTTTGCCGTCGATCGTTACTTCGAGAGTGCGCAGATTCGGGTTGACGGCTTCTTCCTTCTGTTCGGCGGCAGCTTCCTGGGTAGCAGCAACAGCCTTTTCTTCCTGAACGGTTTCTTCAGCCTTCACAGCTTCTTGATTTTCGGTCATTGTTTTTTCTTTCTCAAAGCGCCCGAAACCGCGGCAAACCACCGGGCACAAAGCGCAGCTAGTCGGTTAAAAATTCGGTACAAAAGGGCCCAAAAATGCCCGTAAGCGCCGGATTATACCAAAGAGAGACCTGAAAAAACACGACTTTTTTTGCAGCCTGCAACGCCTACTAAATATGACAGCAGTTGAAGTGTTCCGGACGTCGTACGTTCAGAAACATTTTTGAGCCGATCATCTAAGAAGAAACACCTAGCAAACCTGCGTAAAATGCATCCTCGAAAAATTTCCGGCTAACGATTCACAGGATGATTGAATATGGCAAAGCTTTACATGGGATTTGATGCGGGCACGCAGTCTGTCAAGGTTGCCGTCTACGACGAAAGTTTTAATCCGGTCGCGTCTCACTCTCTTCCCACCACTCTGCATTACCCGCAGCCGGGCTGGGTGCAGATGAACATTGACGAGTTTCTCAACATCACCGTCGAGTGCATGAGAAAGACCGTCGACGCCATCAAGGGCAAGGGCTACAGTCCTTCTGACATCGCTGCGGTCATGGGTGACGGCATTATCTGCGGCATCTGCGGCGTGGACAAAAACGGCAAAGCCGTGACGCCCTACATCAACTACCTTGACAGCCGCACGCAGGCCGATGTTGACGCCATCAATGCCAAAAACCTTGACATCTGGGGACGCGAAACGGGCAATCCGGAAGCCAATTGCATGTTCCCGGCAATGTTTGCCCGTTGGTTCCTCGCCAACAGCGAAGACTTCCGCCAAAAGGGCGTGAAGTTCGTGCACAACGCTCCCTACATACTGATGAATCTTGCCGGGCTCAAGGGCGAAGACGCCTTCATCGATTGGGGGGCTATGTCCGGCTGGGGCTTGGGCTACAAGGTCGAGAAAAAGGAATGGTCCGACGAGCAGCTCGACATCCTGGGCATCGATAAAAAGTATATGCCCCGAATTCTTAAGCCCTGGGACATCGTGGGCGGCGTAAGTGAAGAAATGGCCGCCCGCACCGGTCTTGTTGCAGGTACCCCTGTCTGCGCGGGCGCCGGCGACACTATGCAGTCGATGCTGGGATCGGGCGTATTCGAAGCCGGCCAGGGCGTTGACGTGGCAGGCACCTGCGCCATGTTCTGCGTATCCACCCAAGGCATTGTTCCGGAACTCTCCAAGAAGGGCTCTGGTCTGATCTTTAACAGCGGTACGCTTGAAAACACTTATTTCTATTGGGGATTCATCCGTACAGGCGGCTTGTCACTTCGCTGGTTCAAAGACAACATCTGCCAGAAAGCTGACGATTCAAGCTACTACCGCATTCTGTCGGAGAAAGCCGAAGAAGTGCCCGCGGGCAGCAACGGCGTCGTGTTTCTCCCCTATCTCACCGGCGGTACCGGTGAATTCAAGGGCGCAAGCGGCATGTTCCTCAATATGACGCTCGATGACGATCAGTTTGTGCAATGGCGAGCCGTACTTGAAGCTATTGGGTACGACTACATGGAAATCACGGACACGTACCGTGCCGCTGGCGTTGACCTTAACCGCATCACCGTTACCGAAGGCGGCAGCCGCGATTCGCTCTGGAATCAGATCAAGGCAGATATGCTCAACGCCACGGTCGTGCGCTACCGCAATGCAGGCGGTGCCGTCGTCACGAACTGCGTCTTTGCCGCCAAAGCTGCAGGTCACATTGATGATGTTCGTCCGCTTCTGGAAAAAACGATCATCAAGGATGCCGAGTACACGCCCAACGCCGACAATTCAACGCTCTACCGCAAGCTCTTTGATCTGAAGACTAAGCTTGTGAAAGCCGATCTGCAGCCCTCGTACGCCACGCTTATGCAGATGCGCGAGACCAAAGTCAAGAAGTAATTCGGTAATCCGAACCGATTGTCAAACTGCCTGCGGTGAAAACTGCGGGCATTTTTTTGTTCGTACTAACTTGTTTTCACAAAACTTAACATCGTTAAGCTTAATGCGGTTAAGGTAACTTCATCAATGATTTTTCGGACGTTTTGTCAAGAGTCGGGAACATAATCGGCTCGAATGTCTTCAAGAATTACCAGGGCTTGCCGGCGGCAAAATTCTTTCACTCAGATGACGCTTGGTGGGATGAGTTCGACGGCTTCCAAAATCCGGACTTCTTCCTCGCCGTGTCAGGCGCAGTCAAGTCCTGTGCCGTAACACTGTCCAAAATCAGCAAGGATTTGCGCCTGATGAGTTCTGGTCCGCGCGCGGGCTGGATGGAAATCAATCTTCCCGCACTTTCTCCGGGAAGCTCCATCATGCCGGGCAAAATCAATCCGACAGTACCTGAAATGGTCATTCAGATCGCCCATCAGGTCTGCGGAAACGACGTTGCCATCACCATGGCCGTTGACGAGGGCGAGCTTGGCCTCAATGTCTGGGATGCAACTTTCTACAAGTGCCTGTTTGAAAACATGCAGATCCTTGGAGCCGAAATTCCGATTTTGCGTGAACACTGCGTTGAAGGCATCACGACCAATGTCGCCCGCTGCAAGACCGAAGCTCAGGAATCAATTTCTCTGAGTACCGTGGTTGCCGCTACCTTCGGTTATCCGGAAGGCGTGCGCGTCGCGCACTATTGTGCAGAAAAGGGATGCGATGTCAAACAAGCCGCGATCGAACTGAAACTGATGACGCCAGAACAAGCCAACGTTCTCGTTGATCCGCTTTTGATGGCCGAACCCGAAAAAATGGCCCCCATTGTGGCTCGCTTCAAAAAAGAACTCGGCATCCTGATCTAATCCGGTCAGCCCCATGAACGCGCAAACGCCACCTGAAGAACTTTTCCTCGGGCGGCGTTCTTGCTTGGAAGGCGACAGTTTAGAAGCGGAAATCGCGTTCGCCTTCTTCGATGCGGATGATGCGTTTTTCGCAGGCAATGCGCATCTTCTCGTGACAGATCTTCGGAATTTCGTTGGCAATCACGCGTTCGCCCGCTTCCTTCGTAGCGGGGCTTGCGTAATCACACAGATATTCCTTCATCGTCATCACGGCGTTGGCCTGGCAATAGCGTGCAATGGAGCCGTCCTTGGCAAATTCCATGAAGCGGTCGCCCGTGCGGCCGGCACGATAGCACGCCGTGCAGAAGCTCGGCAGGTAGTGATTGTCGAGAAGCCAATGCACCACTTCGTCAAGGCTGCGGCGGTCACTCGTATCGAACTGAGCCGTGTTTTCGATCTTGGTGATGTCCTTGATCGTGTAACCGCCCACGGACGTGCGGGAACCCCCCGAAATCTGAGAGACGCCGAGCTTGAGCGCTTCGGTACGAATGCGTGCGCTTTCACGCGTCGACATGATCATGCCGGTGTAAGGAACAGACAAACGGATCAGGGCCACAACCTTGAGGAACACGTCGTCGGGAACGGCGTTGGAGAATGTCGCCGGATCGATGTCGTCGGCCGGGCAGATGCGAGGCACAGAAATCGTGTGCGGACCGCAGCCGTATGTGGCTTCCAAATGTTCAGCGTGCATCAGGAGCGCGATGAGATCGTAGCGATACAAATTAAGTCCGAAGAGAACGCCGAGACCCACGTCGTCAATGCCGGCCTGCATGGCACGGTCATGCGCTTCCGTGTGGTAGCAGTAGTCCGACTTCGGTCCCTTCGGATGCAACTCTTCGTAAGTCGGCTTGTGATACGTTTCCTGGAAGAGCTGATAGGTACCGATCTGAGCGTCATGCAACTTCTTGTAGTTTTCAACAGTCGTTGCCGCGATGTTAACGTTGACGCGACGAATGGCGCCGTTCTTGTGCTTGATCGAATAAATCGTCTTGATGGCGTCAAGGATGTATTCGATCGGGTTGTACTTCGGGTGTTCGCCAGCTTCCAGTAGCAGACGCTTGTGGCCGAGGTCCTGCAACGCAATCACCTCACGCTCAATTTCTTCCATTGTGAGCTTCTTGCGCACAATGTGCTTGTTCTTGGCGTGATACGGGCAGTAGGTGCAGCCGTTGATGCAGTAGTTGGAAAGATACAGCGGCGCAAAAAGAACGATTCGCTTGCCGTAAATATGTTCCTTCACCTTGATGGCAGCATCGAAAATGCGCTTGGTGACTTCCGGATCGTCGTTGGCGAGCAACACCGCTGCTTCGCGGTGCGTCAGCCCCTTAAAGGTCATCACTTTGTCGAGCAGCTGATCGATCAAGGCTGCGTTATTCTTGTTTTCTTCACCGTAGGCCAGAGAAGCAAGAACTTCCTCGTCGTTGATGAACTCTTCTGCGCGCGTCGAACGCGGATCGTAAGGGATGCTCACGGCTGTGACTCCTGAAAAGCGTGTGCAGTTTCTTCTTATCATCGACAACAGACTTACGGTCTTCCGCAAAAATCAGGGCCGATCAGTTGCCCGACCGGCCCTACCTTCTCTATACAGGAGATCCGCCGTCCGAGTCTTTCGCAAGCCGTCTCTTGCTTGAGTGAAAGACCGGCGTCGTGTCTGTGTTGATGCGCATTGTGAACGATTTGCTATATTTCGTAAAGTGCAAATATTGCAGATTTTATTGCGTTTTTTGCATCGTTATCACTTAAACCTCTGATTGATAACTAATTTTTGTCCTTACCATGGAACTGAAATCAAAATCCGTTCGCCTTTTCTGTGCCGTCGTCGAATCAGGGAGTCTGCTTGCTGCCGCCGACAAAATCGCACTGTCGGCCTCAGCCGCAAGCCGCGTTATTTCTCAACTTGAAGAACGGCTCGGGTTTACGCTTTTTGATCGATCAGGCAAGGCATTGACCCTTACCGAAGAAGGTGCCGATTTTTACAGAGTTGCCATGGAGTCAATGCGAGCTTGGCAACGATTGGAAGAGTATTCCAGACAGCGTGATCGAAAAAAGATACTTCGCATTGCGGTACTCGCTCGCCACTGCTCCGACGTGATCATTCCGGCCGTGGTCACTATCATGAAGCGCCATGAGGAAACCTTGCGAGTGACAATGGACGTACATGCCAGCCGTGACATCCACTACTCCAAATACTCTCACCCGTTTGACGTCGGTTTCGGCACGCTTCTGAGCAGTCACGACGATCTGGAAAAAACGGCGCTTGCTCACCTTCCTTTTTGTCTGGTGGCAAGCCGTCAACACCCGATCGCGCAGCTCGACGCCGTCGGTCAGGAAGATTGCCGAGATGCCGAATTCGTGATTCTTTCCAAAGACACACTCGAACAGGAACACGCCAGACGTCTCATGCCAACTCAAGCTCGCATTGCTGCCGAAGTATCGTCCACGCAGGTGGCCCTTCGTTTCGTCAAGCGCAACGTCGGAGTGCATTTCACTGACCGACTGGCAGCAAAAAGCGTTTCCAACGACTGCAAACTGATCGATCTCAAAGAGCCGCTGACCATTCCCTTCTATGTCTTCTGGCCCAAGGCTGCCGGACGAATCGATCCTGCTGTTTTCGAATGTACGCGAGAGATCGCTGCGAGCATCAAGGCCGCTGGCATTGAGCTCACGCCTGAAGGCGAAGGTTTTCTACGCGAACAGCGATAGAAAAAAGCAGCGCCTACTACCGATGAGTTGACGCTGCCTTCTGGTTGAGCCAGATTTTAGAGCGGATTACTTCTTGATTCCGGCCTTTGCCAGATCACCCGAAAGAATCCAGGTCACATTTTCCGGCACCACCATGCGGCGCAAAGCGGCATTGACGGAGTCGACCGTCACGGCGGCGATTCGTTCTTCAAACTGCTTGCTGAAAGCAAACGTCTTGCCCGCTTCCATAAACTGTAGCCAGCTCTGAGCAAGGTAGTCGTCCTGTGCACGGTTGACGGCACGAGAATCCAAAATGCCCTTGATGGCTTCCTTCACTTCCTGGTCAGTGAAGCCTTCCTTGACCGCACGCTCGATTTCTTCCTTAGCGCAGGCTTCTGCCTTAGGCAGATTCTGCGGCGCGACGATTGCCGACATCATCCAGCTCGAGCGATTGCCGAACTGCGGCAGCTTCACGTGCGAGCCGACGCCGTATGACAAACCTTCTTTCTGACGCAGACGATCAACGAGGCGATTGGAAAGCCCCGTACCGCCGCCTAGAATCCAGTCAGCCACGACAAGCGCAGCTGCATCCTCATCGTTGACACTTGCTGCAAAATCAACGCGTGCCACAATCACTGCGTTTTCCTTGCTCGGAGCGTCAATCACGATGCGTTCGGCAGCCACAGGCTTGTATTCACCGAAGTAACGCTCATAGGCATACTTCGCGTCAACCTTCTTAGCGTTGCCGTAGAGCTTTTCAAGAGCGGCCTTGACGGCGGCCGGATCGAATTCACCGACGATGGCAATTGCACCGTGTTCTGCACTCACAGCCGTCTTGTACCAGTCGTAGAGTTCTTCACGGGTAAGCGACTTGAGTCCCTTAATCAGGTCTTCATTGAGCACCGTGTTGCGCGGATCACCCGCCGGGTAAGTCTGGAAGTGCTTCTTCAACGCTTCACGAGCCATATAGACCGGATCATCACTCTTGGCTTCCATCATGGTTGTCATTTGCTTGACGAGCTGATTGACTTCCTTGGTCGGGAACGTGCTCTTTTCAAAAAGCTTACCGAAGAGTTCAATGGTCGCCACAAGGTTGTCGGCCGTCGTGGTGTATCCCATTACGTCGCCCTGAACCTTGAGTTCGGTACAGGCGTCGGCAATGGCCTTACGATCCATTCCTTCGGCACCGCGCGAGAGCATCGGCAGAACCATCGAATTAAGTGCCGCCTTACCGCGATTGCTTTCAAGATTACCCCACTGGAAATTCGAGAGAACGGTCACGGTGCGGCCGCGCGTTTTTTTGGGCAGCAGCGCCACTTCAACGCCGCCGATGCGCAAACGTTCTGTACGAGCGTCAATGTTGTCTTGACTCGCGTCAAAGGCTTCAGCCTGATCTCCCTCTTCCTTGAAAGTTGCCTTGGCGATCACGTCTTTAACGTCGGGCGTGGTCATATAGGGCGCACGCTTGGGATGATCATCCGGAATAAAGAGACCGACCACGCGGTTGTCTCGAACAAAATAGGTAGCCGCAGCCGTGTTGACGGCATCAGGCGTCACCTTGGCAGTCGCATCGCGATCGGCAAAAAACAAACGCCAGTCACCCAAGGCGATATAGTCCGAGAGATCCACGGCAAAGCCTTCAGGATCAGAAAGCGCACGATCGTAATCCACAGCAGCTTCCGCAAGACTCGTGCCGACTTCTTCGTCGGTAGCAGGCTTCTTGGCAAAGGAAAGCTCGATGATTTCGATGAGCTTGTTCTTCACGGACTCAATGTCGTCACCCTTCTTAACCATCGCGCCAAACATCACGAAGCCCGGATCGCGCGTGGACATAGGCCAGCCGAAAACCTGCGTGGCCATGCCGGTTTCCACAAGCGCCTTATAAAGACGTCCGCGCGGAGAGTCGGCCAGAATGTCGGTGGCGGTTTCCACCGCATTGGTGTCTTCGGCCAAAGCCGAGGGCACGCGGTATCCCACTGCGACAAGCTGCGTTTCGCCCGGTCGGCGGATTTCGAAGGTACGCGGACCGTCGGCGACGGGCTCAATCGTCCAAGCCTTGGGCAATACGCGCTCCGGACGCTTGATCTTGCCGAACGTTTCCTGAATCCATTCAAGCACCTTGGCTTCGTCGAACTTGCCCGAGACGGTCAGCACGGCATTGTCGGGCTGATACCACTTGCGGTAAAAGGCCTGCAGATTTTCGATGGGCACGTTTTCAATGTCGCTACGTGCACCGATTGTGCTGCGCCCGTAAGCGTGCCAATCATAGAGCACCGACTGCATGCGTTTGAGCATCACGGAAATAGGCTTGTTTTCCCCCATTTCATACTCGTTACGCACAACGGTCATTTCGGTATCAAGATCCTTCTTGGCAATGAAGGAATTGGTCATCGCGTCGGCACTCCAGCCCAGCGCCCACTTCATATTGTCGTCGCTTGCGGTAAAGCTCACGAAGTAATTCGTGCGATCAAGCCACGTTGTGCCGTTCATGCGAAAGCCGCGGCGTGTGAACTCCTTGGTGGGATCAGGGTAGTTCTTGCTGCCCTTGAACATCAGATGTTCAAGCAAATGCGCCATACCTGTTTCGCCGTAGTTTTCCATACGGCTGCCCACGAGATAAGTCGTGTTGACCGTAGCCGTGGGTTTGCTTTGGTCTGCAAAAAGAACAATTTGCAAACCATTGTCGAGTTCATAGCTTTTGATGCCTTCGACCGTGTGCACGGGCTTTAATGCCGCGGCAGAAGCCGACATGGCGGTGACTGCTGCTGAAGTCATAAGTACGTATTTAAGTCCTTGATTCATATACAGGAAATCCCATCTGAGCACTCAAACAAGCGTGCGGTAGTCCGCAGATTCGGGCCATATGGCACACCGAATCCTGCACAATAGCCGTAAATCTATAACGCCCCGCACCACATGGAAGCCTGTCAGAGTGCCGCAAGAGTTCGGAAATGTAACGCAATCCGTCCCGAGATGTCCACGGTACGAAGCTGCCTTCTATCGACTTTATAATGGCCGCCGAATCAAAACGCGGCAAGCTCAAGCCCTGTCGCTTCTTCTACGACTCAAGAAAAACATCGCCGTGAAATTATTTTTCGACCTATTTCCCATCATTCTCTTTTTCGGTGCGTTCAAATTCGGAGAATCCGACCCGCAGACTGCTGCCGATATTCTCACCCTGATCACCGGAGGCACCGGTCCGGAACACGCTCCAGTGATGCTCGCCACACTGGTGGCCATCGTATCGACCTTCGTGCAAATCGCCATCGTTTTTGCCCGCGGCAAAAAGCCGGAACCGATGCTATGGATCTCACTTGCCGTGATCGTTGTCTTCGGTTCGCTCACCATCTGGCTGCAAAACGAAATGTTCATCAAGTGGAAGCCGAGCATTCTTTATTGGATCTTCGGCGGCATTCTTCTTTTTGCCCAGTGCACCGGGCGCAACTACATCCGAAAGCTACTCTCCAACGCCGAAATCAAAATGCCGGATACGGCCTGGAACACACTTCAAAAGGCTTGGATTGCCTTTTTCGCGACCGTCGGCGTCATCAACCTCGTCGTGGCCTACACATGTTCGACGGACACATGGGTCAACTTCAAGCTTTTCGGGCTGATGGGCTTGACACTGATTTTTACAATTGGCATGGGTTTCTGGATCGCAAAGCATGTTCCCTCGATGCCAGAATGACCGAAACTTTTTTGTTCTTCGAATCTAACTCCGTGAAGGAAAATTCTTTTATGGCTCTCAAACACATTGCCTTCGGATGCGCCGCCGTCATGGCTGCCGCCGGCGCCATGGCCGCCACATCCAGCTTTACTGTCAACGGCCAAACAATCACCAAGGCTCAGCAGGAAGAACTCATCCGTGTCTATACCTCCCGCGGCCAGGAACGCACGCCACAGCTCGAGACGCAAGTGCGTCATCTGCTCACCCGCGATATGCTGCTTTTGCAGGAAGCCCGTAAGGCCAAGCTTTCCGAGCGTGATGACGTTCGCCGCATGATTGACAACGCCACCAAAAACATTCTGATGAGCACGGTCATCAACGACTGGCTCGCCAAGAATCCTGTCAAGGAAGAAGAAGTCAAAGCTCTCTTTGAAAAGGAACAGAAGCGCTGGGGCAAAACCGAAGTATCGGTGCGTCACATCCTCGTTGAAGACGAAACGACCGCCAAGGATCTGTTGGCACGCGTCAAGAAGGGCGGCGATTTTGACCGCATCGCCCGAGAAAACTCCAAGGACACGGCTCAGAACCGCGCCATGGGCGGCCTGATTGACTGGACTTCGCCCAACATGTTTGACAAGGAATTTGCCGAAAGCTTCAAAAATCTCAAGCCCGGACAAATCGCCAAAAAGCCCATCAAGACGCAACTGGGCTGGCATATTGTCAAGCTCGAAGGCGTTCGTCCTGCCCAGCGCTTCGTCAACTATCAAGCCGAAAGTCACGCGCTTCGTCAACTTCTCAATCAGCAGCGCGTGCAGACTTATATCGATGATCTGATCAAAAACGCCAAGATCAGCGATCTTTCGGACACGAAAGCAAAAGGAAAATAATTTCTTCTTAAGGAATCTTTCCTCAGGCGCCTGTCTTTTTCGGATGCGGGCGCCTTTTTTACAGTAGAGGCCGTAAAGCCCCTGACTTAATGACATGGACCACCCTTAATACCCGTTGAAGCACTCGGAGTGTGACAATGGGCTATGAAACAATAAATCGGAGGGTCCATGTCATGACGAGAAAGAATACTCTCAAATCCCTTCCTACCGACACCGATTTCCGAGTTGTCGGACTTGATCTGGCCAAAAGTGATGTATCTGTTGCTGCCATCCCTGTAGATGACAATACTCCGTCTTTGGTCGATCGAATGACCTTCTTGACTGGGCAGGAAAAATTTCGCCGACTTTGTTCGCGATGGAGCCATGCAACGGCTACAGCTTGTTGTGCCTTCAGCTTGAAAATCTCGGCCACGAAATCAAAGTCATCAGCGGCTGGACTGTTTCAATGTGGATCAACACCCATTTGTCAGGACAGAAGACCGACCTCAATGATGCGATCGCGTTAGCCAGACTGGCTGTTTCTGATGCCGAGCTGACTCCCATTCGTCACAAAAGCATCACGGAGATCCGCATTCAGACCGTACAAGCAGTGCGACAACAACTTATGTCGCAGCGCTCAAAGAGCATTGTCAGTTTCAAAGCTTTAGCTCAACAATGGGGGATACCCTGCGCAGCCGGGCACAGAAATTTGAAAAAACTTCGTGAAAGCATCGAAGCCAAAGTGGATTTGATTACCAGACCGGTTGCCAATGCCATGTTGTTTTTGCTGGACGCAGTCAAATCCCTCGATCGGCAAATCGGACAATTGAACCAGACTCTGCAAGAGTTGGTGATGTCTGACGAGCGTGGGCGTCTGCTTCAAAGCGTTCTCGGTGTCGGTACTCAGATCAGTGCCCGAGTCATCACCGTTGTCGGCAATATCGAGCGTTTTAACAGTCCTCGTTCATTGGTGGCATACGTGGGAGTAGCACCCCGAAATTTCATTACCGGGCATAAAAATCTCACCAAGAAAAAGCATGGCAACTGTCCTGACCTCAGCCACAAAGGCCAGGGCAAAATCAGTCGCCGGGGTGACAAATTGCTTCGATCTTTATTCATTCAAGGCGCAGCCTGCCTGTATATGCAATTTTGCAAAGACCAACTTCCGGAGTGCCAACTTAAGCGTTGGATCCTCAAGCAATTGGCAAGTCAAAAACCCTACGGCAAACTCATCGTATCGTTGGCAGCCAAGCTGATACGAATAGTTTGGGCAGTCTTAACGTACGGGGAAAAATTCAATATTCAGAAAACCGGCATGACACGCTCTATGTGGAGTGAAATGGCGTTAGAAACACCGCTTAACAAGGAGGTGCCGGCCTGATAGGAAGTCCGTCAATCCGGATCTAATCATTTGAAATGAGGAGCCCTTTTTCCAAAGGCTTGTCCGATAGCTATTCCTGAATGATTGCCATAATGGCATTTGATTTTATTTGGCAAGGACAAGGTTTCTGAAGTTCATTTTTGGCCATGGCGGTTACCTGAACCGTCGACAGACCTGAGAGATTAATTGGAAGCGGACTACCAAAACACAAATGACGAGAGCCGGCAAGCAGGGACGGTAAAAATTGAACTAACCTCAATAGGAACGATCAGGTTGCGTAATCACTTGGGATCAATAGTTGTTATCCAGCACGGCTCGACTTATCCACAACCTCGGCCTACGGCCCATTTAGTAGGATGAGCAGCCGAGGATGTGGATAAGTCTCTTGCCTCAGCTCTACGCAGCGGCTGATCACAGTTAAAAAAACTAAGCTTTTTGCGATCAGGACAACGCGATCAAAGAACGATCGTACGGATTCGTTAGGGTTTTCTTGCCTTGACTTGCGCGGGTGGTCCAGAGATCAATCAGGAGAGGACGTCAAATTCTACAAATTGCTCGAACACCGGCCTTTCTACGTCTTTAGACATAGTCGTTTGCTTCAAATCTTGTATTTCTCTATCCACCTTTCGGGCTAGACCGCCAGCGTTCGACCTGTTACCAAACCAAGTCCTTGGAGGGTAAGTAAGCCTGCGGGATAATAAAAAGTACTTTCGGCGTATAGGTTTTCTCAAAGTGCCTCGATAGCATCTTTTCAAAGCCGCAAGGGAGTTTTTTTGTTCACATAAACGATTTGCGACTCTCGGTACAGATTCGAATAAAAATTGAATCGCCCCTTCACCGAAAGGAGAAAGCCTATGTTTGAAACGCAATATGAAGCGTTGCGACGCCAAGGCATCAGCCGCAGAAGCTTCTTGCAATTCTGCTCGCTCACGGCCGCAAGCCTCGGGCTCGGAAGCGCCGGCGCACAGGAAATCGCTCAGGCCATGAAAACCAAACCCCGCACGCCGGTCGTTTGGCTGCACGGTCTTGAATGCACCTGCTGCACGGAATCGTTCATCCGCAGCTATAACCCCATCGCCGCCAACATGGTGATGGATCTGATCAGTCTCGACTACGACGACACGATCATGGCCGCCGCCGGCCACCAGGCAGAAAGCGCCCTGGCCGACACTATCGAAAAGTACAAGGGCAACTACATCGTTGCCGTGGAAGGCAACATCCCGCTTGGCGAGAACGGCGTGTTCTGCATTCCGGGCGGCGAGACGTTCTTGAACAAGATCAAGCACGTCTGCCACAACGCCAAAGCCGTCATCGGCTGGGGGTCCTGCGCCGCCTGGGGCTGCGTGCAGGCTGCCAAGCCCAATCCCACCAAGTCGGTACCGATCACCGAGGTGATCACCGACAAGCCCGTCGTCCTCGTGCCGGGTTGCCCGCCGATTCCCGAAGTGATGACCGCCGTCATCACCTACATCCTCACCTACGACCGTCTGCCGCCTCTGGATCGCCTCGGGCGACCGAAGATGTTCTACGGTCAGCGCATTCACGACAAGTGCTATCGCCGTGCTCACTTCGACGCCGGTCAGTTCGTTGAAAAATTCGACGATGAAGGCGCCAAGCTTGGCTACTGCCTCTACAAAGTCGGCTGCAAGGGCCCGACCACCTATAACGCCTGCTCGACGGTCGAATGGAACGAAGGTCTGTCCTGGCCCGTCAAGTCCGGCCACGGCTGCATCGGCTGCTCGGAAAACAACTTCTTTGACAAGGGCAGCTTCTACAACCACGAACCCGACATCCTGCCTCCGGGCTGGGGTGGCGTCGAAGCCACAGTCGACAAGGTCGGCATCGCCACCGTTGCCGTCGTCGGCGTGGCCGCCGCAGCGCACGCAGCCATGAGCGCGGTTGCCCAAGCCCGCGCCAAGACCAACAAGGACATCGGAGGTAAAGAATGAGCAACAGCCAGAACACCCGCCGCGTTGTCGTTGACCCCGTCACCCGCATCGAAGGTCATCTGCGCGTGCAGGCAGAAATCGACGCCAACGGCGTCATCACCGACGCGATGAGCACCGGCACGATGTGGCGCGGTCTCGAAGTGATTCTCAAGGGGCGCGATCCGCGCGACGCCTGGGCGTTCGTCGAACGCATCTGCGGCGTCTGCACCGGCATTCACGCGCTTGCAGCCGTGCGCGCCGTCGAAGACGCCATCGGCATCAAGATCCCGAAGAACGCCAACATCATCCGCAACCTGATGAACGCCACCCTGTACGTACAGGACCATCTGGTGCACTTCTATCAGCTCTCGGCCCTGGACTGGGTTGACGTCGTCAGCGCCCTGTCGGCCGATCCGCGAGAAACGAGCGAAATTCAACAGAAGATCAGCCCGCATCACCATCTGGCGACCGCCGGCTACTTCCGTGACGTGCAGGCGCGTCTTAAGAAATTCGTCGAAAGCGGTCAGCTCTCCATTTTCAAGAATGGCTACTGGGGCCACCCGGCCATGAAACTGCCGCCTGCCGTCAACCTCCTTGCCGTTGCGCACTACCTTGAAGTGCTCGACTTCCACAAGGAAATCATCAAGATCCACACCATCCTCGGCGGCAAGAACCCGCATCCGAACTATCTCGTCGGCGGCGTAGCCTGCCCGATCAACATGCACGACACGGGTGCCGCAGGTGTCATGGTCAACGAAGTCAGCATGAATTACATGCGCGACATCGCCAAGGCCTGCGTTGACATCGTCAACAACGTCTACATTCCCGACGTCAAGGCGATTGCGAGCATGTATCCGGAATGGTTCAAGATCGGCGGCGGCATCAGCTCCAAGAACCTGCTCTGCTACGGCGACTTCCCTGAAATTCCGAATGAATGGAGCGAAAAGAGCCTGATGATGCCCATGGGCGCCATCATTGACGGCAAGTTAAACGAAGTGCATCCGGTTGACCTGCGCAACCCGGACGAAATTCAGGAATTTGTCGATCACTCGTGGTACAAGTACCCGGGCGACAAGAAGGGCCTGCATCCGTGGGACGGCGTCACCGACCATGCCTTCGGCTTTGCACCGGACTCCGACGGCACGCCCCAGAAATACAACTGGATTTCGCAAAACGGCAAGTACACGTGGGTAAAGAGCCCGCGCTGGAAAGGACACATGATGGAAGTCGGCCCGCTTGCCCGCGTCGTCATGGGCGTTGTCAAGAACATGCCGCAGTACAAGGATCCGGCTCTGGCCACCCTGAAAGAACTCAACCTTCCGCTCGAAGCCATGTTCTCGACGCTCGGTCGCCACGCCGCCCGTGCCCTTGAAGCGAGCTTCATGGCCGACATGATGGTGAAGTACGTTGACGATCTGATCGCCAACATCCGCGCCGGCGACGAAGCTGCCGCCAACATGGAGTTCTGGGAACCCAAGACTTGGCCCAAGCAGTGCAAGGGCGTGGGTGCGTGCGAAGCACCCCGCGGCGCACTGGCACACTACTGCGTCATCGACAACGGCAAGATCGCCAACTGGCAGGCCGTCGTCCCGACGACGTGGAACGCCAGCCCGCGCGATACGGAAGGCAACCACGGCGCCTTTGAAGCTTCGCTTATCGGCACCAAACTTGCCAAGCCCGAAGAGCCGCTTGAAATCATCCGCACGATCCACTCGTTTGACCCGTGCCTCGCGTGCGCCACGCATGTGTTGGACAACAAGGGCGAAGAGCTCGTGAGCGTCAAGGTTCGTTAACGCGAACGTTGTCGTGTCAAGTCCGAACGAGCGGCAGACGCTGTTTGCCGCCCGCCCGGACCAACAGATGGAAGGTACGTTTATGAAAATCGATCCCGTCACCTATGAAGTTGACGTTTCGGCAGGAACGCACCCGCTGTACGTGTGGGAAGCGCCCGTGCGAATCTGGCACTGGGCGATGGCCGTGTGCATGGCGGTGATGATCGTCACGGGTTTTCTCATCGGAGCTCCTCTGGTAGCAAACCTCGGCGACACCTGGGCGACGTATGACTTCGCATACATTCGGCTTGCGCACTTTGCTGCCGGCATGATCTTTACGGTCATCTTTATCTGGCGACTGTACTGGGGCATCGTCGGCAACAAATACTCGCGCATGATCCTCGTGCCGCCGCTTTGGAGCCTGAAGTGGTGGAAGATGCTCTTTGAGCAGGTCAAGTACTACCTGTTCCTGAGAAAAACCTCCCCCGAGTACGCCGGTCACAACCCGCTTGCTCAGTGCGCCATGTTCTTCATGTTCACTCTGGGTAGCATCGTGATCATCATCACGGGTCTGGCGCTCTACGCTCAAGCCTGGGGCGCCGACGCCGGCTGGTACGCCTGGTTCGAGTGGGTGTTCGTGCTCTTTGGCGACAGCCAGGCCGTTCGCACCACGCACCACGCGTTCATGTACATCTTCATCCTCTTCTCGATTGCTCACATCTACATGAGCTTCCGCGAAGACGTCATGGGCGGTGCCACCACCATCAGCTCAATGACGAGCGGCTTGAGAATGTTCAAGCACGGCGGCGAAGAACACTGACCGCAACTCAACCCGTGCAGCCCTACGGGGCTGCCGCATCCGACGGACTGCAGGCGACTGCGGTCCGTGTTTTTTTATGCGCGGTGTAGGTCGGCTGAAGTACTCTGTTTTCGACGAACGACTGAAGAATAAGACGCTGCTTTCGCGCAAAATTGTTAAGTCCCGTGCAACAGACGATTTCATCCTAATTTGTCAGGTTCTTCTCATGCAAACTGTTCCCGGATTTGATCTTTTTGAACCGATCGACGTGCTCGTTTTAGGTGTCGGAAACATTCTTTGGGCCGATGAAGGCTTCGGCGTTCGCGCCGTCGAAGCGTTCAACGCCCGCTACAACCTCCCTGAAAAGACAAAGGTCGCCGACGGTGGCACGCTCGGCATGTACCTCCTGGAACTGATCGGCTCCACCAAAGACCTGCTTCTTTTTGACTGTGCTGACCTACAGGAAAAACCGGGCACACTCAAGCTCCTTACAAACGACGAGGTTAAGTTCTGGTCGGCCACCAAAATTTCACCGCATCAAACAGGCATGAACGAAGTGCTGGCACTTGCCGAACTGCAGGGCCACGCACCGGAACGCATCGCCGTGGTCGCCATTCAGCCGGAAATTCTGCAGGACTACGGTGGATCATTGACACCCGCCTGCGAATCGGCGCTTGTGCGGGCTGTCGAGATAGCCAAAGATGTGCTGACCGGTTGGGGCTACGAGGTTGTTCGTCGATCCGAGGGCGAAACAGTGGCGCCTCTGGGTGACGCTTCGCTCAACAAACGCGACTACGAAACACAGCGCCCTTCCGAAGAAGAAGCGCCACGCGAAGGCGACGTTCGCTTCTTTCCCAAATTCCAATAAGGAGACCACAAGATGTGCATCGCCGTTCCCATGCGCGTTCTGGAAGTTCGCAACGACTGCGACGTGGTCGTGACGCGGCCCGGACGCACGGAGATCGCCAATGCTTCCTTTGCCGATGAAATGCCCGAGGTCGGCGATCTGGTTCTGGTTTTCCGCGGCACAATTCTGCGCACCGTCTCTCAGGACGAAGCACTGAAAATCGAGTCGGCTTTGTGCTGCGTGGAAGAAGCAATGCGCACGGATGAAGCCGAGAGCGCCAACACCGCCTTTGCCGACATCATTGAAAACACCGGAAAGTTACCGCCTCACTTGCAAAAGCTCGTCGGACAAAAGACACTCTAAGGCCAACGGCCCACTTCGGTGACAACTGCGGTCTACCGTACAATTGCGCACATTGACGGTACCTTTCTTTTGCTTATCCGATGTCTGACGTCTTGTCCGTTCTCGCCTCTTCTCTTAACGATACGCAGTTGGCCGCAGCCGCTCGGCGCCTAAAAAACTCAACGGTAAACGGCGGTAATCGCTCGGCGGCTCTCACGGCGCTCATTGAACTGGCCCGCAGCCAAAAGCGCATGGCGGTTTTGATCTGCGCCAACGCGTTTGACGTCGCGCGGCTCAATCAGGAAATCGCCTGGCTCGATCCCTCTCTCAAAGTTTCGAGCCTTCCCGACTGGGAAACTCTTCCCTACGATACCATGAGTCCGCACGCAGACCTGGTAAGCGAACGCCTGGAAACCCTTTATAACCTTACGAGCGACGATCTGCAGGCCCGGCCCGATGTGTTGATTGCGGCAGCTAGCACCGCCGCGCAACGCTTTGCGCCAAAGTCTTATGTTGCCGGCAATACGTTTTTCTTTCGCAAAGGTCAAACCATAAGCATCGGTAAGTTGGAGGCCTCCCTCGTTGCCGCAGGCTACGGACGGGTCGAGCAAACAATGGCACCCGGCGAATTTGCGGTTCGAGGCGGCATCGTGGACATCTTTCCGATGGGGGCCGCCACTCCGTTGCGGCTCGACCTTTTTGACGATGAAATCGACGCAATCCGCCGTTTCGATCCCGAATCGCAACGAAGCACCGGCAGCGTTGATCGCGTGCGTATTTTGCCCGGTCACGAATTTGCCTTTGACGAAGAATCCCGCAATCGGTTCCGTGCCGCCTGGCGCGCCGCTTTTCCTGGCGACCCGAACAAATGCCCGGTCTACGTGGACGTGGGTTCGGGAATTTGTTCCCCTGGCATAGAGTACTATCTACCCCTCTTTTTTGAGTCAACCGGAACACTTGCCGATTATCTTCCGGACAATGCGCTTTTCATCACGTTAGGTGAGACACGAGACGCTATTGACTCCTTCATGCGTCAGACGCAGGAGCGTTACAAGTTTCTCTCGCACGACGCACAGCGACCTGCTTTACCCCCTGAAAAACTCTTTGACAAAGCCGACAGCTTTTTCGACGCTATCGCCCCCTTCGGTCGCATTTCTCTGAAGGCCCCCGAAACGGGAATTGACACGTCACTCACGATTGAGCGCTCAGCCAAAGACCCTGCTGCCAAACTCAAGGACTTCGTCGCAAAATGCCGCATTGAAAAAAAGCGCATTTTGATCGTAGCAACCGGTTCAGGCCGCGCTGCGCGCTTGCAGGAACTTCTGCGCGACGGCGTGCGCGAACCCGAGCTCGTCGAATCGTTTGCCGCGTTTGTCAATGGCTCAGAGCCGCTTGCCATTGCCGTAGGGCCCCTTTCGGGCGGCTTCGTGCTTGAAGAACCCGGCTTGGTCATCATCACCGAGTCCGAACTCTACAACACCAAAGCGATTATCCGTCGCCGCGGCCACAATCGCACAACCAACGTCGAAGCCATCATCCGCGACGTAAGCGAACTGCGGGAAGGAGACCCTGTCGTGCACGCCGCCCACGGCGTAGGCCGTTATCACGGTCTGGAAACCATTTCCACCGAAGAAGGTCCCGCCGAATTCGTTCGCATCGATTATGCAAACGACGCCAAACTTTTCGTGCCGGTCTCACAGCTCAACCTCATCAGTCGCTACACGGGAGCCGACAGCGAGCACGCGCCACTCAACAATCTCGGACGCGGCGACTGGGAAAAGGCACGCAAAAAAGCCGCGCAAAAAGTGCGAGACACCGCAGCCGAACTCCTACACCTCTACGCCATGCGCGAAGCCAAGCAGGGCTTTGCATTTGAAACAGAATCGTCGGATTATCAGGCATTCTGCGAAGGCTTTGCTTTTGAAGAAACGCCCGATCAGGCCGCGGCCATTGCGGCTGTCATTTCCGATATGCACTCGGGCCGTCCCATGGATCGCCTTGTTTGCGGCGACGTGGGTTTCGGCAAAACCGAGGTGGCGTTGCGTGCGGCTTTCATTGCCGTCATGAACGGCAAGCAGGTCGCCGTCCTGTGTCCCACAACCCTGTTGGCAGAGCAACACGCCCAAACGTTTAAGGACCGCTTTGCCGCGTGGCCCGTGAAAGTCGCCGAACTATCGCGCTTTCGCACCAGCAAACAGACCGCTCAAACAATCGAGGGGCTCGAAAGCGGTACGGTCGACATCGTCATTGGCACGCACAAGCTTTTGAGCGAATCGGTCAGATTCAAGCGTCTCGGGCTCGTCGTGATTGACGAAGAACATCGTTTCGGCGTTCGACAAAAGGAACGCCTAAAGAGTCTGCGCGCCGAAGTTGACGTACTCACGCTCACCGCCACACCGATTCCGAGAACGCTCGCAATGAGTTTGGAGGGTATACGCGACTTTTCCGTCATTGCCACAGCACCGCAAAAACGTCTGGCAATCAAGACCTTCGTGCGCCGCGAATCCAAAGCTTTGATTCGGGAGGCCGTCATCCGCGAGCTCAAGCGCGGCGGTCAGGTCTATTTCCTTCACAACGACGTGGATACCATTCAGGCCCGCGCCGAGATGCTCGCCGAGCTGATACCGGAAGCACGCATCGGTATTGCCCACGGCCAGATGAGCGAGCGAGAGCTTGAACGCGTCATGCGCGAGTTCTACCGGCGTGAATTCAATGTCCTTGTCTGCACAACCATCATCGAAACAGGCATTGACATTCCGATTGCCAATACCATCATCATGCACCGTGCCGATAAGTTCGGCTTGGCGCAGTTGCATCAGCTTCGGGGCCGAGTAGGACGCAGCCACCATCAGGCCTATGCGTATCTGCTCATCCCCGACGAAGGCGCCATCACCAAGAATGCGGAACGTCGCCTGGAGGCCATTCAGAACCTTGAGGAACTCGGCAGCGGTTTTTATCTTTCCATGCACGACCTCGAAATTCGCGGTGCGGGCGAAGTTCTCGGCGACGAACAATCGGGAGAAATGGCCCAGGTGGGCTTTGAACTCTACACGCAGATGTTAAAGCGCGCAGTGGATTCGCTTCGCCGTGGTGAAGAGCCGACCTTTGACTCGCCTTTTGAGACTCTCACGGAAATTAACCTGCATCTGCCCGCACTTCTGCCCGACGATTATGTACCGGATGTCGGTACACGCCTGTCTCTTTATAAACGGCTCGCTGCAGCTCAAACGCTCGAAGAACTCGGTGAATGCACCGATGACCTCACCGACCGTTTCGGCAGTCCTGTTCCCGCAGCCAAGACGCTTCTTGCCGTGCATCGTCTGCGTATCGAATGCGCGGCCATCGGCATTCGCAAGATTGACGCAGCCGAACAAGCTATTGTCTTTACGTTTGCTCAAAAAACGATGTTTGACCCGGCCGTGATGTTTGCACTACTGCAAAAACGCCGCGATCTCCGAGTACTGCCCGGCAATTTGACGCGGCTCAAGATGACGGTCAACAGCGAAAACGCAGTAACGCGTCTTCAGAACGTCCGCACAATCGTCAACGCACTTTTGGAAAGTCTCCCACCCGAAAAACGCCCGTAATCACCTCCGCCGCAGCGTTTGTCATTGTCCGAACAGCCGCTGCGGTACAATTCAGCGCGTTATTCCATAGAACAAAACGATGTCCGCTTCCCGCATCCCTTCGCCTCAACCCTTTGTCTTCACCGTCATTTGTCCCAAAGATGAGGTGATCACAATCGAATTCTTCGCCGTGCCGCAATTTGCTGCAGAGCACATCGGAGACATTCGTATCGACTGGGGCGACGGCGACATCTCGGTCGCCGATGTGACCATGTCGTCGGATTCGGTCGCGGGCATGGTATCCGGCGAAGATTTTCTCGCCACGAGTTCCTGCACGCACCGATACGCTGAAGACGGCAAGCGGACCGTGACGGTGACGACTCCCTCGGGTTTTATGCCGCTCAAAAGACTGCCTTACCAGACGGTAAGCGTCTCAACTGCGCTGCCCACCCTCACGATGGGGGAAACCGACCCCGAAGGACGCCCCGAACCTTCCGACACGCTGCCACCGCTTTTTGCGCCTAATCCGGAAACCGGTTCGGCGCCGCTCAATTTCCTTTGTTCAGATTTTCTGGCAAACAACCCAAATCTGGCATTTTTCGACGAAGCCTTCATGGGCGTGTCGCTTAAGACCGTTCCCATGTCGCTTTTCTCGCCCTGCAAATCGATTAAGAGTCTCGCGCGCACTTTTGCCCGAAGCAAGCTCACAAGCATTCCCTACGGCCTGCTGCGCCACGCGCTGACGCTTTCACTGTGCGAAGAGACTTTTGCACATTGTCCGTTCTTACGAGACGTCGACAATCCTTTCGGAGATAAGAAAAACCTCCCGGTATGTCTGGAAGGCTTCATGCTTGGTGCCGCCCCCCGTCTTTTTGCATGGTGTGACAAAGGTCGTCGTCAGGAAGCCGGCTGGATTCGCCCTCACGCCAATCTTGCCGATCCGAGTTTCGATTTCGACTGGCACGCCTCGCCACTGTCATCCGAACCGATCGTGTTGTTTTACCCCATCGACCTTGAACTCGAAGGAGACTTATTCGTTGAGTGGGGCGACGGTTCCGCCGAACTCATCGACTGGAATAGCACCGACGCCTTGTCGCACAACTACCCTCAGCCCGGCATCTATCGCGTGAAACTTCACCACACTGCCGGAGAAGAAGTTCGACCTTTCCGTTTAGGCAGAAGCGTCACCGCCGTACATAATGCGTTGCCGGCTTTTCACCCCCGCACCGTCGAAACGCTGGGCGATTTCTGCGGCTGGGCGGCAGATCGCCGGGAACTGCGCAGCATTCCGGAAGATCTTTTCGCGAACAATCCCTCCATCGTCAATCTGGAACAAGCTTTTGCCGGATGCGTGCAACTTACGGATGTTGCCGACGGCATTGTTTCAATGCTTCCCGATTTAAAGAGTACCGACGGCATGTTCGCCTTCTGCAAGAGCCTCAAAGCGCTACCCACCAGCTACGTGGCTTCGCCTCATTCGCCCCGCTACGACTGCTTTGCAGCTCAGCCAATAACCGAAAACACCCCTTGCGGCAAGGAGACTCTCGCATGACCAAGTTTGTCGCAGAAGTAACCGTCGGCAAACGCGACCGTCTTGTCACGCTGCGCATTCCCGCCGGCAACACCATCGCCCCGTCACTCAATCAAGTAACGGTATCTTTTGACGGGCAAACCTCGCAACACCATCGTGAGCCTATCTCGAGTACTGTCCTAGAGTATCACCCGATGCCGGGCACGCATCGCCTGGAGATTGACTTCGGCGGCCCGATGCCTGCTGCAACAATCATTTTGCCCGAACAGACAACGGCCATAATTTCCCCGATTCCTGCTTTGCATGATGACGCCACCGGCATGCTAAGCACGGCAGGTCACATCTGGAACCCCGCAAAGCCTCCTCGGCAGCTCACGCAACTTGTGTCGTCGCTTTTTGCCCACAATACACATCTTGTTGCGCTATCGGGTACTTTCGCGGGACTAACCGCCTTAACGGAAGTCCCGGAATCACTTTTTTTCCCGCTTATTTACGCAAGAACCTTCACCGGCGTTTTTGCCCTGAGTGGATTAACGCATGTTAGCCGCCAGCTTTTTACAGCCAACCTTCAGGCCGAGGATTTCTCCGAAGCCTTCATGGGTTGTAAGTCGCTTCATTCGATTCCGGCGGGATTATTCAGCACCAACACGCATGCTCGCATCTTTGACCGAACTTTTGCTGAAAGCGCGTTGGGCGAAGTGCCGGCGGCACTTTTTTCGAACGTTGCCAAACGCGGCTCCTTCGTCGAAACGTTTGCCCGCACACAGGTAAAGCACGTTCCCGAAGGTCTGATGACAGACACGGAACCTGTCAACATTGACGGCATGTTCGAGCCGGCTGAGCGTTTGCCTCATGATCCCATGAACATCAAGGCCGCCCCCGTTTTCTCACAGGATTTCTTTGACGCCACGCGTCTGGCAACGGGGGTGCCAACCAAGCGCGCACGCTTCTAAGATTCAGTCGTCCTGCCAAACGCCCGAGAGCTGAAACCTTCTCGGGCTTTTTTGTGTCCATATACAGCTAACAGTCCCACAATAAGCGACTAAAGCGCCGCACTATAGAAATGCCTCTCAGTACGGAAACCTGCCGGCGAGGCGTACAATCGACCTTACTGTTGCTTTTTGGTGCCCTTCGGGGCTTTTTTGAACATGAATATCTTTGTCGTTCTTGCCCTTGCGATGCTCCTTATCATCGTGGCGCTTCGCAAGAAAGTTCCAATCGGTCCGGCCATTCTGGCAGGCGGTCTGCTCATCTGGGTCGCCGTCAAGCCGGAAATCCCTCTGCTCGGTGAAGCCGCCAAGCAAATGTTCACCATGCAACGCACATACGACCTGCTCTTTGCTCTCTATTTCGTGGTGTGCCTTGAAATCGAACTTCGCAAGAGCGGCTGCCTCAAGGGCATGGTGCAGTACCTCAACCACCTGATTCACTCCACCAAGGTGACGATGGCGGTGATGCCGGCCTTCTTAGGATTATTGCCCTCCGTGGGCGGCGCTCGCTTCTCAGCCCCGATTGTCGACAACGCTTCCAAGGGTATGACGATCACGGCAGAACAGAAAGCAACGATTAACTTCTGGTTCCGTCACATCTTTGAATTCTCCAGCCCCATCATTCCGGGAATGATTCTCGCCTGCTCGATTGTGGGCGTTGGCGTGGGCGACGTGATTATTCACCTTGTTTGGGTGACGGCTCTGATGTTTGCCATCGGCTGGCTGATGTTCGTGCGTCCGATGAAGTTCGAAGACTTACGCGCTCAGAACATGGGAGAAGACCCGGACTTTGACCTACAACGCAATCGCTTGGACTTTTGGCTCTCGATTCTGCCTGTGGCCGCCGTTTTCCTTTTGATGGTCTTCGGCGGCGTCGGTGCAGCCGTTTCCATGGGCGTTGTGGCGGCGGCCATGGTCTTTGTTCTGATGGGCACCAACCGCGCCGTCCCGATCAAAGACATCTTCATCGGCGCCATTGAATGGAAACTTCTGCGCGACGTCACCTGCATCCTCTTTTTCATCCAACTTCTGGACGTTACGGGCGTTCTTGGGCAAGTTGTCGAGAGCTTTAAGGCCGCTCCGCTGCCCACTCCCGTCATCATCGCAGGCCTGAGCTTCTTGATCGGTGTCTTAACGGGTATGTCTCAGGGACACGTTGCCATCGTCATGCCGATCGTGGCACTTCTGGCTCCTGCGGGTTCTCTGGATCTCGTTGGCGTCGCTCTCGTTTTCGGCGTCGGCGGACAGATGATCACGCCCACGCACGTGTGTCTCATTGTGTCGCTTGACTACTTCAAGGCGGACTTCTTCAAGACCCTCATTCCGGTGATCGTGGCCGAAGCCGCTCTTCTGGGCGTCTTCTCGATCTACAGCTACCTCACCTGGGCCGGCTAATTTGTTTGAGCCTTTCTGTGTGTTGAACGCCTCAGATTGCAATGCGATTTGGGGCGTTTTCTTTCGTCCGTCTCAGGTAAATTGGTTGCAAAAACGGACGGCAGCCATTGGAGGAACTGTCGTCCGTTCAGGTCACTTCTACGGAAATCTAACCGCCGTTATTTCGTTTCGATGCCTTTCACTTCAAAGTCGAGATCCGTGATCGTGGCCTTGAGTACGTCGTCGGTAACGGTTTCTTCGCATTCGATCACGGCGCACTTCTTTTCAAGACTCACGTCGACACTCGTCACGCCGGCAAGCTTTGTGAGCGCCTTGGTTACGGCGCCTGAACAGTGCGGGCAGTGCATGCCTTCGATCAAGATCACTTTTTGCATGGTTTTACTCCTTTGCTCCAAAGGCAATTGGTAGGCTGCGTAGGCCGCAGCAACGGTTGAGAAAGATGATAAGGAATTCCTGCTCGTCGGCTTAAAGCGTCTCAGACGCAGCGCGTTGGTCACCACACACACGGAGCTCATGCTCATGGCCGCGGCACCGATCATAGGGTTGAGCGACCAACCGAGCGTCGTAAAGAAGACGCCGGCAGCCACGGGAATGCCAATAGCGTTGTAGAAGAACGCCCAGAAAAGGTTCTGCTTGATATTGCGAAGCACCGCGCACGACAGTTCATAAGCCGACACCGCGTCGGTCAGTTTGCTGTTGACGAGCACCATGTCGGCACATTCGATCGCCACATCAGTCCCCGCACCGATTGCCATGCCCACGTCAGCCGTCGCAAGCGCGGGCGCATCGTTGATGCCGTCACCGATCATCAGCACGCGGACTCCTTGCTGCTGCGTTTGTTTGACAACAGCGGCCTTGTCGGCGGGGAGCACTTCGCTCACCACCTCATCGATTCCGACGACTCGTGCAATGGCTTTGGCCGTACGTTCGTTATCTCCCGTAAGCATCATCACACGGAGCCCCGCCGCCTTAAAGGCGCGGATAGCCTCAGCGCTGTCGCTTTTGATCGTATCGGCGCAGGCAACCAACCCCACAGGCAAGCCGTCTTCACAGATAACCAGCGCCGTCTTGCCTGCTTCGGACAGAGTTTCGAGTTCCTTGAGGATAGCGACATTGTTTTGTGCGAGCGTACGGTTGCCAATGGAGTAGTTTTTGCCTTTGATCTTTGCAAAAACGCTGCCCGGCTGCTGGCCGAAGTCCTTCGCTTCATAAAGTCCCGTTTCGTTTTCACGTGCGCATCGGACAATCGCCTGAGCCAGGGGATGCTCGCTTTTGACTTCAACGGAAGCAGCCAGTTTCAAAAGATCCCGCTCGCGCAGATGAGAGGCAAAGACACGGATGTCGGTGACAACAGGCTTACCTTCGGTGACGGTTCCGGTCTTATCCAGAATCACGGCATTGATGCCGCTACACTTTTCAAGCGCTTCGGCCGACTTAAAAAGAATACCAAGACGAGCCGCACGGCCTGTTCCCACCATCACAGCAGTGGGCGTCGCAAGACCCAACGCACACGGGCAGGAAATCACCAGAACGCTCACAGCAAGTGTCAGTGCAAACTCAACGCTTGCCCCGAGTGCAATCCACACGAAGGCCGTCACCAAAGCGATCGCAAGCACGACAGGGACAAAGATACCGCTGATTTTGTCGGCCAAACGGGCCACCGGCGCTTTGGACGATGTGGCTTCGTCGACTAAAGCAATCACTTGCGCAAGCGTCGTATCTGACCCCACGCGCGTTGCTTTGGCTCGGATATGACCGGAATGCATCAACGTTGCTGCGGAGATCTTGCTGCCGATTTCTTTTTCCACCGGCAGACTTTCGCCTGTAAGTGCCGATTCGTCGACCTGTGCGTGGCCATCGACGACCACTGCGTCAACTGCGATGCGCTCACCGGTTTTGATCACAAGCACATCGCCTACAACAACGTCATCAGCCGCAATCTCCGTTTCTTCGCCGTTGCGAATCACACGCGCGGTATCAGGAACAAGGCTCACGAGCTGCGAGACGGCGTCCGTGGTTCTCGCTTTGGCTCGGGCTTCAAAATACTTGCCCAAACCGATAAGCGTCAGAATCATCGCGGCAGAATCGAAGTAGAGATTGTGAGCGTGGTGGCTCACAGTGCTCCAATCACTGGCGCCCGCCGCATATAACATCACGTAAAGCGACACGATGCCCGAGAACATTGAGGCAGTCGCACCAAGCGCGACCAATGAATCCATATTGGGCGCGAGCCCCACAAGCGCCTTGAAACCACGCGTGAAAAAGTTTTTGTTGAGCACCAGCACCGGCAACGTCAGCAAGAGCTGTGTGAAGGCAAAGGCTGGCGCTTTTTGCGCTCCCTCAAAAAAGGAGAACGTGATGCCAACCATCGGCAGCATCGTGATCACCATCAGAAGCGCGCAGAAAAAGAGGCTCCAATAGAGGCGCTTGCGCGTGGCCGTCAATTCCTGCTGCAGGACCGCTGCTTGGCTGTTTTTCTTTTGAGTCTTGGCCTTGCCCGAGGGGTTCGAGTCGTTATCCCGAAGGCTGGCGCCGTAACCGGCCGCCGTCACTGCCTTGACTACGTCATCCTGCGAGAGTTTGGCGTCATCGAGTTCCAGCGTCATGTCGTTTTTGAGAAGGTTGACCGTGACGTTGCAGCAGCCGTCGAGCGCCTTGACGGCTTTTTCCACGCGCGCCGAGCAAGCCGCGCAGCTCATTCCCGTGACATCAAAGTGAAGTTTCTGCATCTTGTGGGCAATTGAATTCTGTTAGGCGAAGAAGGCCTCGCCTTCCCATGGTGAGAATGATTCTAATCGAATACTTTCTTTTGGGAAGAAGGTACCTTTAAGGTATATACTTTCTAAAAAGTAACTATGATAGAAATTCCGTATGCCCTCCTTCAAAGACAACCCCGTTTCCGAACCCGCGCACTGCCCGGTGCGCACCACGCTCGCGCTCATCGGCGGCAAGCACAAGGCCTTCATTCTTTGGAATCTCTTTGACGGCACGAAACGTTTCTCTCAGTTGCAGAAAGCCGTGCCGCAAGCCAATGCCAAGATGCTCTCGCAACAACTTAAGGAACTTGAGCACGATGGTCTGATTTCCCGCAAGGCATACGCGGTGGTGCCGCCCAAGGTGGAATATTCGCTCACGGATCTCGGCAGAAGTCTTCGGCCGATCCTGAGTTGCATCTATGAATGGGGTATCAGTTACCTTCAGTCGCGCGGCATCTCCCCAGACTGCTCCATGCAACCGCTCGACGGAAAAGAAAAAGTCGAATCCAGTGACTCCTGCTGTTGTGACGGGCGTTGACTAGAACTTGATTACAGTTCACTTACAAACTGTTATCTACCCCTAACAGCATAAAAAACCTCCCGTTTTTTCGATCACCTGAAGGAGATTCGGAAACGGGAGGTTCGCTTTTTGCCCTATGAGATAAGGAATTCAGAGAATTCCCTCTCAATTTTTTAAAGATCTGTATTTAACCTGTTAGAAAGCCGGCACCACAGAGCCCTTGTACTTCTCAAGAATGAAGTCGCGAACGGCAGGAGACGTAATGGCGGACTTCAGCTTCTGCAAAACTTCGCGGTTGTCATCGGCACGAACCGCAACAATGTTGGCGTACGGCGAATCCTTGGCTTCAGTAAAAAGCGAATCCTTGGTGGGATTGAGCCCCACGCTCAGAGCAAAGTTGGAATTGATGACAGCGTAATCAACGTCATCGAGCGTGCGCGGCAACACGGCGGCTTCCATTTCAAGAATCTTCACGTTCTTGGCATTGTTGACAATGTCAGCGGGAGTACCATTGACACCCACGCCGTCCTTCAGACCAAAGATGCCGGCGTCAGCCAGAACACGCAACGCTCGGCCGCCGTTGGTCGGGTCGTTCGGAATGGCGATTTTGGCGCCATCGGGAACACTCTTGACGTCCTTAAACTTCTTGGAGTACACGCCCATCGGCTCGATGTGTACGGCAACGAGCGAAGAAAGCTTCAGGCCGCGTTCTTTGGCAAAGCTGTCCAGATAGGGCTTATGCTGGAAGAAGTTTGCGTCAATTTCCTTGTCAGCCAGAGCCATATTGGGCTTGACGTAGTCGGAGAATTCCAACACCTTGAGCGTCACGCCCTGTTTTTTCATCTCGGGCGCGATGAAGTTGAGAATGTCGGCATGGGGAACCGGGGTAGCACCCACGGTAATCGTCGTGTCAGCCGAAGCCGTCTTTGCGGGTTCCTTCGCCTTATCGTCACCGCAACCGGTCAATGCAATGGCAGCCGCCGCGCAAACGGCAACGCTCGTGAAAAACTTCTTCATTGGTCTATTCTCCCAAGTGTGCAGACAAAGACACCCTGGAGTCGTCAGGCTCTTCGTCTTGTCAATGATTCTTCGATTGTACACGGACGCCTCGCCCTACACGGCAAAGCGTCCGTTTGAGAGAACAAAACCAGCCGAATTCTTGCGGTATTACCTCACTTCGCCGGTACGACCTCGTAATTAAGCCAAACAGCGCCGCCCGAAAGGATTTTGGACTCCTTAAACCGCGGGCTAAGGTTTTTGGCGGGCTTGGTCCGGAGCTCGATTCCGCCGGTCGAGTCATCCGAGAAGGACTCAATTTCCACGACAGTCGCGCGACTTTTGCGACGTGGGCTGCGAGTCCGGATCCGAAGACGGGCGTTCCGCGTCTTGACCTTCTGTCCCTTGCTCGGCAAACAGGGCACAAAAATTTGAAAATGCTGCAGCGCTACTATCGTCCGAAGTCGGAGGACATTGCCAAGCGACTCGATAGTATGTCGGAAGGTTAGGGGACTGTGTAGAATTTCGAAAATTGTCTGTCCGAGGTTCGTTCCATTACTCGGCATGCATTGGGTGGTTTTGCTGCGGTAGCCATCCAGTCGTCGGGACAAAACCGTAGCAAAACGGCTCAGGTGTTGGTAGCACCGAGCCGCTTAAAGGAAGATTGATAAATGGAACACCAATCTTCTTCCGCTAGTATAGCAAGGCGGGTCTTGAAAATCCTGATTTTCTTGATCCTGTTCTTACTCTGCTAGGCGCGTAAGTAAAAGGCCTCGGGCGCTTCGGCTTCCGGGGCCTGCGTGCATCTGAGGACAAAAAATTTTACCCCCGGATTGCTCCGGGGGCAGGGTTTTACTAGTTGACAAAAAATCTACCAAATCTCCCATAACGGGTTCCATGGCAACGTTAAACTTGGAAAAAAGAAGAGACGAGCTCGCTCAAAGACAGCGGAGGCCATCATGACGCTGTATTCCATCGGGATCGTTGCCAAACATTACGGCGTGTCGCCAAGCACCATTCGACGTTGGGCTGAGAAAGGCCTTCTTGCCGTAGCCTGCCGCACGTTTAGCGGTCACCGTCGATTCGATCTGCAATTGAATCCGGTGGCAAGCGGTGTCGAGCGCAAGCACCTCGGCTACGCACGCGTCTCTTCCCACGATCAAAAAGAAGACCTGCTTCGGCAGGCAGAACGACTCAAGCAGG